>OAVR01000373.1_pt1 | contig 11589 bp, 7 predicted proteins | sample 1476451 | NCBI WGS metagenome assembly OAVR01 (sample SAMEA2580105, study PRJEB22360) | human gut metagenome | biome: human gut; feature: human-associated habitat; material: faeces | place: Denmark | collected 2008/2010 | reverse complement strand
CACGAGCTGACCCAGGAAGAGCTGGCACAGCTGGTTGGCGCATCCCGCGAGACCGTGAACAAGGCTCTTGCCGAGTTCGTTTCTCGTGGCTGGATCCGCCTGGAGGCACGCGCGGTGGTCATTCTGGACCTGCCCCGCCTGCGCCAGCGTTCCCGCTAAGGTCTCTTTGAGTTAGGGCATTCTAGGACGCCCTCGCTGAAAGACGCACAGCTTAAATAGATCAGGAGCCGTTTCCCTCTGCATGGGGAAACGGCTCCTGATTTCTTTAACGCTTCATCGTACGAGCGAACGGCTGCAATACCCTCTTAGAGCGCACCCATCGCGCCGGTGTATATGGAACCGGTGGTAGCCGGAACCACCTCGGTGAAGGAGAGCATGCACGCACCGTTGTGGGTGACGAGCACGGGCTTCTTCACCTCAATATTGCGGCGCTTGGACAGCCACGCCACGGAAGTCTGTGCCTTCGCCAGCGATTCGAGCATGCACATCACGCCGGGGGTAATGAGCTGGTCGAGGGTACGGCCCACCGTGTTGGGCTGGCCGATGCGGTCACCCAGTTCGCTGGTGTCCTTGGCTTCGAGCAGTTCACGCACGTTCAGCCAGTCACCCCACACGCCCTTACCGAGCAGTAGCTTCGGGTCCTGACCGACGGGCAACGCCGTGGTGAAGTAGGCGATATCGTAGCGTTTGAGGAAGAAGTCCGGGGACTGCCAGCGCGCGACCGGGCGCAGCAGGTCGGCGCGCACGCTCAAGCCGCTGGAGGTCAAGAAGTCCGAGAAGCTCTTGTCCTGCTCGGCAACCGCTTCACGCCACGCCATGAGCTCAGGGGTGCTGGAGCGTTCCACGACGTCCTGTTCGTCCTCGCCTGCAAGCAGAATGCCGGTCTCTTCAAAGGATTCACGCACGGCTGCCATGACGCTGCGGCGTGCCTGCGCAATATCGGAGAAGTGGAATTGTTCCTGCCAGTAGTCGGCGCCGGGACCCACCCAGGAGGCGGACTCATCATCACCGGGAAGAGCCGTACCGCCGGGGAAAGCCACCACGCCCAGCGGGGAGGTGCCGGGACGGTAGGTCAGAATCGTTTCGAGGCCGTTGTCGCCGTCGCGCACAAAAATGACGGATGCCGCCTGGCGCATCGTGCAGCCGGTCGTGCCTTCGTTGCCGCATTCGCGCCAGCTTTCGGCGGCGGTGCGCATGAACTCGGGAATCGTGTAGAGACGCTGGATGGATGCGGTGCGCGGGCCTGACTGGCGGCCGGTGAACACGCGGGGGCGTTCCACGCCCTCAGCCGGGGTGGGAGTGCCGAAGCGGCGTTCCTGCACCGGCTGGGGTAGAGTCTTGATGTTTTGGGCGGTGCCGTTGTCCTGTGCGGATGCGGTGTATGCAGTCTTATCGGGAGCGTCCTGCGCCGCCCGCTGAGCCTGGGCAGCACGAATAGCAGACAGCGGCAGCGCGCCGGTGTACAGCTTAGACATACTCAACGATGATTTCGACCTCTACGGGCGAATCGAGGGGAAGGACGGGAACACCGACGGCGGAGCGGGCGTGCTGGCCTGCCTCGCCGAAGATTTCGCCGAGCAGTTCGGAGGCACCGTTAATGACGGCGGGCTGAGCAGTGAAGTTCACCTCGGATGCCACGAAGCCGACAACCTTCACGACGCGCTGCACGCGGTCCAGGTCGCCAATGACGGACTTGACCGCTGCCAGGGCGTTGAGCAGGCAGATACCCGCGTACTTCTTCGCATCCTCGGGGGTCACGAAGCCTTCAGCGCCGGAGTCGGATACCTTACCGGTTTCGGGCAGCGCACCCTCAACGAAGGGCAGCTGACCGGAGGTGTACACGTAGGAACCGGACGTAACAGCCGGAACGTAGGCTGCAACGGGGGCGGGTGCTACGGGCAGTTCGTAACCGAGTTCGCGGATACGTGCTTCAATACGGGATTCAGTCATGATTACTCCAGAAGGATGGCGGGTGCTGGCACCCAAACGGTGATAGGGGAAATGCTGTAAATCTAAACGCTACTGATATTCAGGCAGCTGTTAAACGGCTAACCGGCGGTCTGCCTCATCTATTCCCGCACTCCCCTAGTTATAGGAGAGTCGGGATAGCGAGGTGACCGCCGGGTACGCTGCTCTTAGTCAGCCTTCTCGCGCTTAAAGTAGGCGATGGGGTTGCCCTGAGTCGGAGCGACCATGTTCGACGCGGGGGTTGCGCCAGCAGGTGCGGATGCGCCGGGGAGAACAGTTACGAGCTCCCAGCCATCTTCACCCCAGTTGTCGAGGATTGCCTTGGTCGTGTGGATCATCAGCGGTACAGTTGCGTATTCCCATTTCTTCATACCCTCTAGCCTATCGCCCGGTGTTCAATAAGTAAAAGGGATTCACTATGGTTTTGGTCAATGTCCGGCGCTTTTGGGGGCTTTATTCTCAGGGCTGAGGCGCCCACCTCCCTATGGGGTGGCGAGACGGGCCTTCTCTCACAGCTTCATGGGATAAACTGAGTGAATGGCTTCATCTAAGAAAACCCGTGCGCGTCGCCGCCCGGGAGATTTTTTGCAGTTCCTCGCGTTCAGCGTGATTGCCGGTTTCCTCGCGGCAATTATTGTCGTACCCCCTGCCGTGAGCTTGGGTATGGTCACGAACGCGTCGATGTCATGGTTCCAGGACCTTCCTGACGACATTGCCGATGGCATCTCCTCCCGTCCTTCTACTATTTACGCTGCTGACGGCAAGACCGAAATTGCGACCTTCTTCGAAGAGAACCGTGAACCGGTCAAGCTGGATCAGATTTCTCAGCACATGAAGAACGCTATCGTCTCGGTGGAGGACCGTGACTTCTACAACCACGGTGCTGTCTCCGCTATCGGTATTGGTCGTGCGTTCTTGAACAACATCATTAACTCCAACAGCGGCCGCCGTCAGGGTGCATCCACCCTGACCCAGCAGTACGTTAACAACCTCATTGTTGACTCTGCTGTGGCTCGTGGTGAGGACGCAACCGCAACCCTGAACGGTAACAAGACCTACGCCGCAAAGATTCGCGAGATGAAGCTTGCGATCTCTATGGAGCAGAACAAGTCCAAGGACGAAATCCTTGAAGGCTACCTGAACATCGTGAACCTTGGCGGTTCGAACTACGGTGTTGAGGCTGCTGCCCAGTACTACTGGGGTATTTCCGCTAAGGACCTGAACGTGGCGCAGTCTGCGCTTCTTGCCGGTCTGGTGCAGGCACCGAACGTGTACGATCCGACTGTGAACCCCGAGCTCGCCCGTGAACGCCGCGACATCGTTCTGGGCACTATGCTCCGCGACGGCAAGATTACCGATAAGGAATACAGCGACGCTATCGCCAGCGACATTAAGCTCAACGTCCATACCAAGTCCCAGGGTTGCTCCCTGGCAGGCGACAAGGCATTCTTCTGCCGTTACGTGGTCAACTACCTGCTGCAGGATGAGTCCCTCGGCGCAACCGCTGAGCTGCGTAACACCGCTATCAAGCGTGGCGGCCTGAAGATTGTGACCACCCTCAACCCCGAGGCTCAGACCGCGGCTAAGCAGGCAGTGGACTCCACCCAGCCCGCAGCAACCAACTGGAACGACGTGAACTCCGCTCTGACCAGTGTTGAGCCCGGCACCGGTCGCGTCATCGCCATGGCACAGAACACCGAGCTCGGCACCCCGGCTGACGCAAACGACCACTCCAAGACCGAGTACAACTACAACGTTGATAGCGCCTACGGTGGTACCCGCGGCTTCCAGCCCGGTTCGACGTTCAAACCGATTATTCTGGCTCAGTGGCTCATCAGCGGCCGCGGCGCTAACGCTACCGTGAACGGTACCCAGCTGTTCTGGCCCACCAGCTTCGGTTGGAACGCCAAGTGCTACGAGGGCGGTAAGTACTACTACACCGGTCAGCCGAACGGCTGGTCCTACAAGAACGCGTTCAACGGTGGCCTAGGCTACAACACCGCGGCGTACGGTATTCGCCAGTCGTTGAACTCGTACCTGTACGGCATGCTCTCCCAGCTTGACCTGTGCGATGTGCACGACCTGTCCATCAAGATGCACGCCCTGGATGGTACCGGCGAACCGCTGCACAGCATCCCCGACCTGGGTACCAACATTGGTGGTACCAAGTACGGTATCTCCCCGCTGACCAGCGCATCCATGTACGCTATCTTCGCTTCCGAGGGTAAGTACTGCACCCCGCGCCCCATCGAGAAGATCACCAAGACCAACGGTGAAACCATGAAGGAATACCAGAACCAGTGTGAGCAGGTTATGGACCCTGACATCGCGAACGGTGTCAGCTGGGTTCTGAAGGGCGTTATCCAGCCTGGCGGTTCCGCTTCTCAGCGCGGTATTGGTCTGCCGAACGGTTCGGCTGCGAAGACCGGTACGAACGATAACTCCTCCCAGACCTGGCAGGTTGGCTACACTCGTGGCCTGTCCACCGCGTCTTGGGTTGGTTCTAACAACCTCGGCTTCCGCTCCCTGAACGGTGTGGGTATTAACGGTCGAGTCCTCGAGTACGTCGATGGTGCAACCTACGCGGGTGCACAGTGGCAGTCGTTCATGAAGACGATCGCACCGAAGTACAACACGAAGGACTTCACCACCCCCAGCGATAAGATTCTGTCGTACAGCTAGAATCACAGCTCACCAGCTGAAGCCTGAAAGGCGATTGATAATGTGTGAAAACGCTGTCAACGCCCGCGTCCCCGTGGCGGTCCCCGGCGCACGCGGCTCCTCCCCGCTCCTGAAGAAGGTAGCGGGGGCGGTAGCCGCCACTGCAGCCTTGGGGGCCGCCACGGCGGCGTATGGGCACTTTATTGAGCTGAATAATTTTCAGCTCCGCACCGAGTCCCTGCCGGTGTTGCCCGCCGGGAGCCCCGACTTTAGGATTCTGCATATTTCGGATATGCACATGATTCCGGGCCAGCAGAAGAAGATTGACTTCATGCACTCGCTGGCTGCCCTGGAGCCGGATTTGGTGATGAACACGGGTGATAACCTCTCCCACGTGGACGGTATGGGCCCACTGCTGGAGGCGCTCGACCCGCTCATGGACTTCCCCGGCGTGTTTGTGCCCGGCTCGAATTGCTATTTCGCGCCAGTGTTCAAGAACCCGGCGCGTTACCTGTGGCAGCCGCGCACCCCGCAGATGATTGAGGAAGGCTCGCGTGTAGCCCTGCCCATTGAGCGGATGCACGACGCCTTTGAGTCGCGCGGCTGGACGGGCCTGATTAACCGCTACGACACGCTGAACCTCAAGGGTCTGCGCCTGGAGTTCTCCGGTGTGGATGACCCGCACCTGCGTTACGATGAGCACCCCGGATTCGCTCCCAGCGCCTTCGATGAGGGGGACGAGCCGAGCGTCCGTATCGGCGTGGCGCACGCCCCCTACATGCGCACCCTGCACCGCTTCGTCCAGGACGGTGCGCAGGCTATTTTTGCCGGCCATACGCACGGCGGTCAGGTCTGCCTGCCCGGCGGTCACGCCCTGGTCAGCAACTGCGATTTGCCGCCTTCGCGTGCGAAGGGTGTCAGCGAGCAGTCCGGTATTCCGGTTCAGGTTTCTGCCGGTTTGGGCACCTCTCGTTTTGCTCCGGTCCGTCTGTTCTGCCCGCCGGAGGCAATCCTGGTGACCCTCACGGCTCGCGATAAGGGTGAAGCTGACGCTTCGAAAGGTGGCCGCCGCTAATGTCTGAGGCTTCTACAGCACACACGGCTAAGCGCCGCCGTAATCCCTTCTTGGAGACGGCGAGCGAACCGACCCCCGACCCGATCGACTACGCGCACGGTCAGCGTGCCCCACGCACCCTCGCCGCGTATGCGCGTCCGATTCGTGTGCGCTGGGGCGTGGGCCTGCTCGTGGCGTTCGGTGCCGGTGCCCTTGAGATTTCCATCCCGCAGATGTTGCAGATTATTGTGGATCATCTCTCGCAGAGCACCACCGAGAGCGCCATCTGGATTGCCGGAGGCCTGGTGCTTCTGCTGGGTATCGCGCATGCCTCCTTCATGTATTGGAGGCGCTGGCTGATTGTGGACCCGACCTCCACAATTGAGCTGTCCATGCGCATGAACTTCTTTGACCGCCTGCTCAGTGCCCCGCTTTCCCTGCTGGATCGTTGGCCCTCCGGTCAGTTGCTGACCCGCTCCATGAGCGATCTGGGGACGATTCGCCGTTGGTTGTCTTTCGGTATCGTTCAGATACTGACTGTTGCGGTGATGTTCCTGGTCGGTGGCTTCTTCATGCTGCGTTCTTCGCCGTCTCTGGCGCTGGTGTTCGTGGTGACCGTGCCTATTCTGGTGCTGTCGCTGGTGAACTTCACCCGCAAGTACTACCGCGCTTCACATGAGATTCAGCAGATGACGGGCGACCTCTCCACCCGTATTGAGGAGTCGGTGCGCGGTATCCGCGTGATTAAGGCGCTGGGCCGCTCCCCCGAGCAGATTCAGGAATATTCCGAGTCGGTGGACGCCCTACAGGTGCGCGAGTACGGCAGGTCGATGCTGGTGGCTCGTGTTGCCCTGTACCAGGGCATGATTGTGGGTGTCTCTACGGCGGTGGCGCTGGCTGTGGGCGCTTCGCAGGTTGCGGCGGGCACCTTGAGCCTGGGCGCGATGACCGCCTACTTTGCGGTGCAGACGACCGTGCTCAGCCACGTGACGCGCTCGACCGCGCTGATGTCTGCCTATTTGAGCTATAAGGTGGCGTTGGAACGCCACAACGAGGTTATGGACGAGCCCGGTTTTGAGGCGGTGCCGCTGGTTCGTGGCTCCGCGGCTGTGTCTGTGCCCGGGCATCCGCAGGGTGCTTCTGATTCGTCAACAGTAGCTGGAGTGTCCGCTCAGGGCGGCTCCGGGAAGGAAACTATGCAGTACCCCAGCGGTGGCGCAGTATCTGTCACTTTCGATCACGTTCAGTTCAGCTACGATGCTGCCAAGGCGCCGGCTGAGTCTACCACTGAGGCGAATTCTGAAGTTGCTTCTGAGACGAAGGCACCCGAGGTTTCGGTGCTGAAGGACGTAAACTTCAAGGTCTTCCCGGGTGAGATTCTGGCGCTGGTGGGTGCAACCGGTAGCGGCAAGTCGACCGTGCTGTCGCTGGTTCCGCGTTTCTACGAGCCGACCTCCGGTTCCCTGCGTTTTGGCACCCGAGATACCGCCGACATGTCTCTTGAGGAGGTGCGCGCCCAGACCGCGTTCGTCTTTGAGGAGGCGGTGCTCTTCTCCGGCACGGTCCGCGAGAACGTGCTGATGGGTGTTGCCGAGCAGTACGAACACGGCACCGAGGATGAGGACTACCCTGCCGCAGAAGAGCTGGAGGCGACCCTCCAGACCGCACTGCAGCTGGCTGCGTGCGATTTTGTGGCGGAGCTTCCGCAGGGTCTGGATACCGTCATTGGTGAGGAGGGTCTGAGCCTTTCGGGTGGTCAGCGTCAGCGTCTGTCGTTGGCACGTGCCCTGGCGAAGCGCCCCTCCGTGCTGCTGCTGGATGACCCGTTCTCGGCACTGGACGTGAACACCGAGGAACGTATTATTACCGGCCTGCGTGAGGGCCTGGAGGGCCTGGGCGGCGCTACTACCCTGTTGACGGCGCACCGCCCCTCCACCGTCGCGTTGGCGGACCGCGTACTGCTGATGGTTGATGGTACCGTGGTCGCTGAGGGCACTCACGCTGAACTGATGGACTCTTCGGAACAGTACCGTCAGCTGATGACGATGGAGGAGGGCTAATGGCCCATCATCGTCCGGCGGAGCCGCGGGAGCAGATGAGCCCGCAGGAGCGCGCGGAGACCCGTGAACGCTCGATGGCTCTGCTGCGCCAGATGTTGCGCCCGCACCGTGGGGCGTTGGCTCTGTCGATTATTTCGGTGCTTTTGGTGTCGGGTTCCTCGGCGGTTGCGCCGATTCTGATTGCCCGCGTTTTGGATAGTTCCATTGAGCCGCTCAGGCAGGGTAACGTCTCTCCCCTGCTAACCCTGCTGGCGTTTTTTGTGGCGGCTACCGCGGTAACCGCGATCTTCTCGTGGGTCAACGTGGCGTACACGGTGCGCGTTTCGCTGGGCGTGGTGGTGTACCTGCGTAAGCGGGTGTTCCGTCACGCGCAGTCGCTGAGTGTTTCGTTCCATGAGCGGTATACCTCGGGCAAGGTCATTTCGCGTTTGACCAGCGATATTGATACGGTCCGCAGCTTCTTGGACAGCGGCATCAGCCAGTTGGCGATTACCTTGCTGTCCATGGTGATTTCTGCGGTCGCTATTTTCCTTCTGGATTGGCGTATTGGTCTGTTTATGCTGGTCATGGGCGTGCCGATTTACTTCTTGACGCGCTGGTTCCAGAAGGCTGCGGTGCCGGTTTTCCGTACGATGCGTACCGAGTCTGCGCATTTGACGAGCCGTTTTGTGGAGACTTTTACGGGTATCCGCGCGGTGAAGGCGTTTGGTGCGGAGGCGCAGATGCGTTCCGAGTACGCTCAGGCGTCGGAGCGTTACCGTCTTGCGGTGATGGATTCGATTAAGATTTTCGGCGTCTACTCGCCCGTGCTGATGCTTTTGGGCAATGTGTTTATTGCCGGTGCGCTGGTGCTGGGTGGTTATGCGGTGCTGGGCGGCACCATGCAGATCGGTACCCTGCTGGCGCTGGTGATTTACGCGAACCGCGTGTTTGAGCCGGTCATGCAGCTCTCTGAGTTCTACAACATGTTCCAGTCGGCGATGTCCGCGCTGGAGAAGCTGTCGTCGTTCTTGGCTGAGGAGCCGGAGGTTGCTGAGCCGGAGCATCCGCATGAGCGCGCTGTAGAGTCTGCTTCTGAATCTAGCGTTGCTGAGGGCGGATCCGGCAAAGTTCAGGGCGCCCTAGTGGAGCTGGATTCGGCGGTCTTTGGGTACACTTCGGATCGTCACGCGTTGAAGGAGACGACCCTGCGCATTGAGCCGGGTACGACCGTGGCGCTGGTGGGTGCTACGGGTGCCGGTAAGTCGACGATCGCTAAGCTGGTGGCTCGTTTCTACGATGTTTCAGCTGGTCAGGTGCGTATTGACGGCGTGGATGTCCGCCAGCTGGCGGATGCGCAGCTGCGCCGTGAGGTGCTCATGCTGACCCAGGAGGTGTTCCTGTTCTCCGCGTCGATTCTGGAGAATATCCGCATGGGTAACCCCCAGGCATCCGATGAGCAGGTGAAGGCTGCCGCGAAGGCGGTGGGTGCTGATGCATTCATTGAGCGTCTGCGTGACGGCTACGAATCGCAGCTGGGCCGCGGCGGTATTACCCTGTCGGCGGGTCAACGTCAGCTGGTGTCCTTTGCTCGCGTGTTCTTGGCGAACCCGCGAGTGCTGATTCTGGATGAGGCGACGGCTTCGCTGGACATTCCGAGTGAGCGTGCGGTGCAGGCGGCGCTGCGAACCGTGTTGGCGGGGCGTACGGCGCTGGTGATTGCGCATCGTCTCTCGACGGTTCTGGGTGCTGATCGTGTGCTGGTGATTCATGAGGGCTCCGTGGTGGAGGATGGCTCCCCGCAGCAGCTGATTGCCTCCGGCGGTCGTTTTGCGGCGATGTACGCCTCCTGGGATGAGCTGAATCAGGTTCAGGAGGCTGAAGCCTAGGAACTTTATTTACCTCTCCCCGACCGGTGGTGTGCCGCTGTGTTGCGTTCTGATTTTTTTTGGGTTATCCTAGGTGAGTTGCCTACGGTATTCGCTGATAGGTCAACATCGGGATGTGGCGCAGCTTGGTAGCGCGCGTCGTTCGGGACGACGAGGTCGCAGGTTCAAATCCTGTCATCCCGACAGCTAGCCCCGGTCCACTGGACCGGGGCTTTGTCGTACCCGCAGTATTTCTGTTGCAGATGTTGAGCACATAGAGGCGACCCCCTACCCGCGCAGGAACGCGGGCGAGGGGGTCGCTTTCGTATTGAGTTCAGATTGGGTTAGCCGCGCCCGGAGATGAGGGCGAGAATCGCCTCCAGGGGGCCGCGTCCGGCAATGGAGCGTGCCATGCGTGACCAGAGGGTGCAGAAGCCCAGGGCGATAACAGCGCCGAGCAGCAGGAAGGCGCTCCAGTACACGGCGGTGCCCCAGCCTCCGGTGGCGACGTAGTGCTCGCCCACGGTGAGACCCTTGACGGTGGGTCCGGCGTAGATGATGATTCCGCTCAGCACAATGGAGGCGCTCAGCGACATCTGGCCCAGGCGGGCGATGGGGGTGAGCATTCCCGCCTGCGCGGAGAGCAGGCGCGCGCATTCAGCCCAGAAGTACAGGGTTGCCGCCAGGTTCAGGGTCAGCAGCACCTGCGGGCTGTTGAGGAAGCCCAGCTCGGTGTAGGGGTTGAAGGTGCGGTAGACGGCGAGCGCCAGTACGGCGAGTACCACGGGGATTGCGAGCTTTGCTTGCAGGTTGTCGTAGAGGCGCACGAGCACGATGCCCAGACACATGACCCAGATGAGCTGGGCGCTTTGGGCGTGGTTGACGCCGTGGCTTGCGAGGAAGGGCAGCTGGACGGCGGTCCACGCATCTGCCTGGGCGGCTACGTCCATGAGCAGGGTGTAGGTCCAGGTAATGAAGGGGCTGGTGACTACCGCTAGCACTGCAATTGCCCACAGGGGCAGGTGCACGACGAATAGGGTCAGCAGGGTGAGTAGCGCCAGGTGCACGAGCATGTCGAAGGGCAGAGAGTAGCTGAAGCCCTGCGCCGGTACGGTCACTCCGGCTTGCGGCAGGTAGGTGGCACCCTGCATGAGTGCCACGCCCAGCAGAAGTAGCGCGAGGAATCGCACGATGGTTCCGGCGAAGAGTTGTGGGAAGTTCGCGGTGCGGGCGTACCGCCAGGCGGCGGCACCCAGGATTGCGGCGAAGAGCGGTTCTGCAGGTACGAGGGTCTGAGGAATCCAGAACTTCCAGGACACTGGGATCAGTTGCAGCCAGTATCCGAAGGGGATGAGCAGGCTGAGCACGGCGAAGGCGCGAGCAAGGTCGAGCCCGAGGTCGCGTCGGGTACCTCCGAGGGAGGCGGCGCGTGCCCCGCTACTGACGGTGGGGATGGGTTGTGTGCGCCCTGCTGCCATGTCCTCGCTCCTTGTAGTGCCGTGTTTGAGAGTCTGTGCGCCCTGCCAGGGTGTGTGCCCTGCTAGGGGATGTGCGTTGCCAGGGTATTGCCTACCCGGTGGTGTGTGCCGGATGCGCTGGCATAGGTGTTAAGTGTAACGGTGGAAGCTGTGTCTGCTCGGGTGGTGGCGCGGAGGTTTTGCTCTCATACCGTGTCTCTGTCGGCTGCTGGCTGGAGCTTCTTGCCCTGTTGGTGATGTTCAAGTGTTGTTGCACGAGGTTAGGTGTGTACCATTGGTACGTTCTTAAAGGTGGGGCAATCCCGCGGGAGCATGATTTCGCTCCTTTTACTGTCCCAAACGCGCCCCACCTGCACACACCACGTTGAGGTTTTATGTTTTCGACTTTTTCCCCGCTTTTCTTGACGGATTTGGGGGCGTCTGGTGCTCTTCTTGCTTCGGGTACGACTCTGTCGGAAGGGTCGAGCCACGATAGCGGCCAGTTTGTGTCCATTTTCTGGATTACGGTTGGCACACCACCC
>OAVR01000364.1_pt1 | contig 11928 bp, 11 predicted proteins | sample 1476451 | NCBI WGS metagenome assembly OAVR01 (sample SAMEA2580105, study PRJEB22360) | human gut metagenome | biome: human gut; feature: human-associated habitat; material: faeces | place: Denmark | collected 2008/2010 | reverse complement strand
CAGGTTAATCCACCATGGATTTTTTATTTAGTTCAATTTCATTTTACAATTAAGCCATTATTTTTGCTTTTTAATATTTCTTTATTATAAAAAATATCTTCAGTAATATTTTTCATATTCTTATTTAAATCAAAATTATAATCCTCTATGTTTCTTCCAAGAAATAATAGCGATTCCTCATTAAAATATCCAGATATATTCCTAATTATATTTTCATTATATTTATCATTAAAATTACTTTGAATTTTATCAAAAGATTCTAAACTAGCTTTTAAAAATCCTTCCTTTCCTTTTAATGTATTAATTAATAATCTATTTTCATTTAAAATATTTTTAAGATTTTCTTTTTCAAATTCTAAAGCACTTACCTTTGTTTTTCTTTCATTAACTTCTTCTTCCATATCAGATATTTCTTTATTTAAAATTTCTCTAATAGTAAACCCTATATTATTTATAAGTGGTGTATTATCATCTTTCTTTTTAGTTAAAATCTCAAGTTCTCTCTCTAAACTTTGTAACTCTTGTGATCTACTTTGATATTCCTTATATATTTTTGAACATTCTAAAATTTCATTTTTTTTATTTAAAGCCTTTTTTTCTTCTTCACTTTTATTTACTAAGTGGTCTAATTCTTTAACATACTCTTCTAACTCTTCTATTTTATCTTCTTTCCTGTAAATTTTAATAGAATACTCCTCATAAAATAATTCATCTATTTTTTCTACTAATTGCTTTATCAAACATTCTAATTCTTTTTCTTCATTTTCCTTATCCTCATAATTGTTTTTTAAAATCCTAATAATATTAGCTATTTTATTTTCTAGTCCTTTTCTTTCCTCTATTGTTGATATAAAATCATCACAGCTATTTTTAATATCTTCTGATAATTTGTTGAAAAGTTCAATTTTTTCCTTTTTATCTATATTAGTTTTATTGGCCTTATATTGTTCTATGTACCTTTTAACTAAATTCCTATAATTCTTAATTCTATCTTCATCTTTTCTTAATTTATTTTCAACAGCAGGCAAAAACCAAGATTTAACTAATCCAGAACTATCTTTAGCCTTTATAAAAAGTTCTGATAATCCAGATTCCTTTAAATTTATTTGCTTAATTATGGTTTCCCATTCTTTATGATTTATCTTATATTCTTGTAATTTTTCAAAATAATTTTTAGTAGTTACCGGATTATTCATATCATAATAATTAAATCTAACTTCTTTATTCTTTTTTAATTCCTCAAATAATTTTTTAGAATTTAAAAAGCTTTTCACCATTTTCTTCCCATTATTAATTTCAACTATAGGAATTTTTTTTATATCATATTCATTTTTTCCTTTATATTCGTGTATAAAATTTATTATATCTAGTTTATCTTTAGAATCTTCATCTGATAACACACTTTTTTTTCTAACCATCATTCCAGTTAATAAATATCCTGCTCCATCATCAAGTATCCACTCGATCATTATATAAGTTGGGGTATTTGTAGTAAAATAGCTTTCAAATGTTCTATCTTTTAATGCTCTAAACCTTTTATTTACTAATGGAGCCATCACCATCTGTACAAGTACTGATTTTCCACCTCCATTTCTTAAGTTTAACATTGTATCTTGTCCATCAAGATAAAAAATTTCATCGTCTATTTTCATTGTATTATGATTATAATTTAAATTAACAAATCTAAGTTTATTTATTTTACTCATCAATAGATTCTCCTAACGCATTCAGCACCCTATAATAATTATTTTTATTTAAAATATTCCAATCCATAAAATTATCTAACTTTTTAGTAGTCTTAATCATATCATCATTTTTTATATAATCAATTAATCCTTGTTTCTCTAAAAAATCTAATATATTATTTATAAATCCTTCTTTTGTTGTCTTTGATATACTTCTCTTATCACTACTTTTTAGAGCCTCAAATCTCTCTAATATGTTTGAAAAAGCTATTCCAAAACTATCAGCTTCTTTTGTCCTTACAGCTCCTTCATTTAATCTATCTGTAATTATGTTAAGAAACTCTCCAATTTTTATATAATCTCTCGACTTTGAGCTAACCCCCTTAGAATTATAAAACGTTACCAACAATGTCAAAATCACAAATTGAGACAAATAATAATCCTTATCATTAGCATTTGACCTACATAATTCTTTTTTCAACTCCACTTTAGAATATCCTAAAAAGTCATTTTCTTCTTTAGGAATAAGGTATACTACTCCCCCATATTTTTTTATATAACATTCTGAATCTTCTCCAATCTCTTTTACCAATTCAGTTATATTAACATTTTCTGAATAATCCTTATACAAACCTCCTTCATCTTCCTCTTTAAGCTCACCATACTTTAGTAAATAATAAAAGATTTTATTACTCATCTTTACTTCTTCCATAGAATAAGCCATTCTTATCCCCCCTTATAGATTCAAATAAAATATCTGAACAGATGAAATTTTTAAATTCTCCATCTTCAGTTTTTACTCCCTCAAGTTTAATATCATCCTTATCAATTAACTTGTTTATATTGATTTCTTTTATAATATTAAGTTCACTATTATTATCTAAAACTTCTAATATACTTTTATTAAGTTGAAATTCAATTTCTCCATTTTCAATAGCATTCTTTCTCTCTTCTCTAATTTCATTTACATTTATATTTCTGTTTTTAAGCATTTCTATAATAACTTCTCTAAAGATTTCAACTGTTGGAATTAATTTTTCCATTAATTCATTACTTTCTTTTATTAATTCTTGAATTTCTCTAAGTGAAATTCCCCCCTGTTTCATTGATAATTCTAAAATCAATGTTATTACGTCATTATATTTTTTAAGTTTTTCTATTTTCTTTTTATTTATTTCATCAATAAAATCACTTTCTTCAAAAGACAATTCCTCATCCTCTTCAGAATAATCTTTATTTATATTTTTTTGATATTCTAAAGATTTATTTATATTATACTTTTTAGGCAACTCCCTCTTTAATAATGGTCTTAAAAAGATATCTATATTCTCCAAAATATTAGGATCATCTAATATTTTCTCGTAAACCTCATTTCTAAAATTAAATCTTTCAATCAATGCCATCTTTGATATTGTTTCTAGCTCCATACCATAAACATCTTTTAAATCAAAATGTTTTTTTAATAATTTTTGATCTTCATCTATAGTTCTTCCTAAATAATTTTGTATTATTTTTAAATTATTTAAATTTTCTTCTTCTTTCTTATTTAATTTCTTAATGTTTATATCATTATCTAAAAATTCATTTATCCTAAGCTCTACCATTTCTCTATGAATTATTAACTTTTCTTTTATTTTATTTAAAAGATTAAGATTTCCTTCCATAATATTTTCATAATCTTCTGTTGTATAACTTAGTGGATTCTCCTTGATTTTCCTTATAGCATCTTCAATACTTTTAACTCTTATTCTATATTGGTTAAATATATTTTTTATATCATCAACTGCTTTATCATAAGAAGCTTTTTCTAAATGCATCTTAAACAAAATTTCATGTATAGTTATCTTTAAATTTTCTTCTACTTCTAAGGTTGATAAAATAAATGAATACCCATCATCAGTTATTGAATATACTACTCTTCTAACATCATCTACATATTGCATTCTATTTTTAACAAAATTTATATTTATATCTTCATATTGGGCCTTTTTAAAATTATAAGCTTTAAAATACATGGCTTTACCTTCATCACATAAAATCGTATTAACTATAAATTCAGCCAACTCTTTACATTCTTCATAAGATAATTCTTTCTTAAAATGAATACTATTTATTTCATCAATAAAATACCCTATATTGTCTATTGTGCACATATCATTTTTTAAAGATTCTTCCATTATATAAAGTAATACTGTAAAGATTAAATTATCCTGCTCATACCATTCTGAAAATCCATACTTTTTCCAAGTACCTTTTGCTATACTATTTCTAAATAATATTGAATAAGCACCTATTTTTTTCATTCTCACATGTTGATCATCTAAAAAATCAAAATTCATTATTCCTCCTATAAATCTGTTGCGTTAATAATCTCTTGTGGAATATATAAATTATTCTCTAATATTCTTAACATTTTTAGATTAAGTTTTTTACTAAATTCTTGTAAAAATACATTTTCTATATTCCTATTTTGACCAGCTTTAGTCTTAGGTAAATTAACTTCCATCATTTCTGATTTTTCTATCATTTTTTTATATCCATTTATAAAGGGCCTTATATTATATTCTTTAGAAAACAAATGATAAAATTTTTCATAAATCAATATTCCTTCGTAATCTAAATCACCAAAATAAAAAAATTTATTATTTTGGTTAGACACATGCTTTTCTACAGATACTTTAAAATCTTTAAAAGTTTTCCAAACACTCTTTCCTGCTCCATATATTATTGTTGTTATTTCCTCATCTAAAATTTTATTATTGTTTATTAAGTAATTCCTAAATGTATAATATGTATCTTTATTTTCTATAATTAATACATTTTGAGGAGTATTCTTACTTCTTGAATAATATGCTAAAGGCTCTGAAGTATCATAATAGTTTAAAGTCCTCAAATCAATATCTAAGTTTTTTAATATTGATTTTCCTTCTTCTTTTTGCAAAAACTTCTCTCTTCCCCATATTTGAAAAGATCTTTCATTCATTGATACTGGATAATTTAAAAATTCACTTTTATTTATAAAAAAATCATTTAATTGAAGTATATATTTTCTATGATCACTATACTTCTCTAAATGATTTCTGTAATACTCAATATTAAATTTACTAATTAATTTATATTCAATTTCTTCTATTAATTCTTTATTCTCTTCTTTTATATCAACTATCTTATATCTTTTATATAAAACAGGGCTCTTACCATTTTGTCCACTACTAATTATAGGTTTTATTTTGTTTGCACTTATTAACTCATTAACTTTTATATATAAATCACAATAAGTATCTATTTTAAATAATTTTTCCAACTCATCTAATTCTATTCTTTTTCTTTTAAAAGTACTTAAATCCAAAATCTTTTCTCCTTTATCTCATAATTAATAATATTCAAAGATTATCCTCAGTATATTGTATTTTTTTGCTATTAAATCATAATACAGGTTAATGAGCCATGGATTTTTTATTTTTTTTAAAATTCAATTTCATTTTACAATTAATCACTATTATTTATATAAAAATTCTTAAAACTTAGTATTTACACCATTTTTGATTTATTTAATAAATTAAAAGTATAAACAAATCTTTTAAATTTTAAGAGTTAAGTGTAAACAAAAGGATAAATATAAAATTTTATTCGGTGTATTTATAAATTTAAAATTATTTTAATAAGTCTCTTTTTAAATTACTTTCCTTTGTTTATTTTATAATTTCAAGTTACATAATACAATACAGAAATATTGCTTATCTTTAGTTTTACATATTATATCACTTAATTAATATTAAATTATTATTAATTGATATAATACTTATAATTTATAAGATTGAATTTAAAGAAAATCTTTCACTACTTTTAAGTTCATCAACTTCACTAATTTTTTATTTAAATAATATCATAAATATTCATAATTAATATTTAATTAAAACTTTTCTTTACTAAACCACTGATATTTGAATCAAATTTAATTTACAAATATATTACACATCAAAAGATAATAATTTTTTTATTTATTAAATACTTCACTATATTTAATTTTAATCCTTCAGTTATCCTATGATATCCATATATACCTTTATAGTTATCAAATATTTATTATAAGATAATTATAATGATCTGATTTATCTAAACAGAAATATTGGCAATAAGTTTTTTATCAATACCTAAAGCATACCACATATTTAAAAGTTTGTAAGTATAAATATAAAAATTAATAAAATTTATTTTCTCTCTAGTTTTCTTTTATTAAAAATTGATATTTTTTTATATTTCATATTTTTCTTTATAATATATTCTACCTTTTTATGCCGATATTTTTTAATTCTTCCAAATTTATATTTTTATGTAATATTATTTATATTAAGCATTTTAATTTTATTAAAATAGGAAAACATAGTAAACAAAAATTTTATAATTAGAAAAATTAATATATTGGCTTATTTAATAGAAATTCGAATTAATTTACCTATGAAAAAGATAAGTACATAGAAATTTAGATAGAACAATTCTTACATAGCTTCTACATATTTAGAAAAATAAATCTAATTGTTTCTTATATAATAAAAGTATTCTTAATTCAATTTTTCAGATTAAATATTATTAAATTATTCAAAGAAATTTCTTTTACCGATAAAATTATGTTCTTTTCACATTCAGGATATATTCTACTTGTAAAAACACATTCATCATCATTTACAAATACCTCTATAGAACTTTTGTCTAAGAAAATCCTTATTTTTATATTTTCATTATTTACTTCTCCTAAATTAAAGAAAATTTTTCTATATTCTTCTTTAATTCCTTTAGTTCTATAATCTCTATTTAAAACTAAAGAACCTTCTACTAAATCAACTATAAATTCTAATTTTTCATTTTTATTTGACTTAAAACTTAATATAAAATTTTTATTTGAAATTTTTAATATGATTAAACTAAATTCTAATTCAATAAAATCATACCAAGGAAGTTTTTGGATTTTTTTTCTAATTTAAATATATCTTCTCTCAAAATCTCTTAGGTTTATTAACTCATCTACAGGTTTCATTATTATCTTAATCATCTTTAAGTATAAATTCTCTTGGCAAGGTCATTGCTCCTGCCCCCCCCTCTTCTTGCGAAGGCATAATTGACTCCCACATATCCATCCAAGCTATAAGAATTCTTCTTCCCTTATGATCTATTAATGTTTGTGGAGCGTAAAAATCATGTCCATAATCTAACTCTTAAAAATCATTATGACTAAACACTCCATTTTCATAATTAAAGTCACCAATTAAATATCCTGATTGATTAAAGTTCTTATATCTTTCATATTTATCTTCCATTCCTTGAAGAAAAAAATATTAACACATGTTTATCTACAATTCTAAAAAAATCAGGACATTCAAACATATATCCCATTTTTCCGTTACTTCTAGCTAATACGAATTTAAAACTCCACTCCTTTAGGATTTTAGATTGATACAAAAGAACTCTACCCTACTCTTCTACAGTAGAATTTCCCAAAAACATATACCAAGTTCCATTTTCAAACCAAAGTTTAGAATCCCTAATATGCTGATTACTATCCGAAGGAATATCTAAATAAACTGTATTTATGTGTGGTAATCCGATACTAAAGTAAGCATATTCGAGATTGAGCCGTGAAGGGATACCAACTGCCAGCAACAAGGCGGTTATGGAGCTAGGCTTGATAATATGGCTAACATATGTGAACTACTGATAAATGTCGTTATAAAGTTGCTGATAAGCCTGAGCCCAAATAGTGTGTAGTCGTATAATCCTTTCCATAGTGGGATTACACGGACAAATGACTACCGACAAAGAGGTAGCGCCTAAGTTATCAATATTAATTAAGTGGAACATGGTAAGTCTGTATTATTGCCAAAAGGCAAGGCAAATCGTAAGAAATGCTGATAATAGTGCAGGTAAAGGAGAATGGAAAAAGCGAATGCCATCTTGTAATGAGATGGATAGTATTTCAAAATTTGCCCTAATTCGAAAGAATGCAGACTTCCATTTGGTTTTTAATCACAGGCGGAGAAAAACTTGTAGAATTTTTGAAATGAGAAAGCAAATGAACAGTAAAATGTGTACTACTACTGACAGAGCTAAAGAATGGAAAATTATAGATTTTTCAGTAGCAGAAAGCTATATGTTAAAAAACTACAGATTCATATTGTGAAAGCGTTGAAAGTGAGTAAATACGGAAAAGTGAAATCACTACAACACTTACTCACAACTTCATTTTATACAAAATCCTTGACAGTAAAAAGAGTAACTGAAAACCAAGGTAAGAAAACAAGTGGTGTTTATGGCGAATTATGACTAACACCAAATGCAAAATATGATGCAATAGGAAATTTAAACTTAAGAGAATATAAGCCTAAGCCTCTTAAAAGAGTGTATATTCCTAAGAAAAGACCTCTTAGCATTCCTACAATGACAGACAGAGCAATTCAAACACTATACTTTAACCAATTGCAGAAACAACGGCAGGCACTAATTCTTATGGGTTTAGAGCAAAAAGATGTACGCAAGACGCTATTGAGAAGCGCTTTACATCGCTTAATAAAAAGAAATCTGCAAAATGGATGCTTGATGGAGATATAAAAGGTTGCTTTTATAATATAAGCCATGAATGGATTTTAAATAGCATTCCAATTAACAAGTCAGTATTGAAACTTTGGCTTGAATGTGGATATATAGAAAAATAAAAATTATTTCCAACAGAAACAGGATTATATGCTCCCTGTCAAGTAGGCAGATTAAATATCAAAAGCTTATGGTCTAAATCAGTCACACGTTTCGTGTGGCTGATTTTTTATGCAGACCATTTTTCTTTGTATTTTTCAATTCTTCTGTTCTTTGGAATTGGATATATTATCGGGAACTCAGAATTTAATGCTTCAGCTCTTACTTCGGCAGGCGTCTTACAACTATATCTGCTCTGTGGTCTCTCATTACTATAAAACCGAATATAATCTTTGATTGCATAACGCAATGATGCTTCATCTGTTACTTCATACATTTGATACATTTCTGATTTTATGATACCCCAAAGACCTTCGGTCGGGCCGTTATCTATACAGTGGCCAACTCTTGACATTGATTGAATTATACCATTATCTTTAAGCTTTTTCTTAAAAGCTCTACTGGTATACTGAAAACCCCTATCACTATGAAAAATAGGCTTAGCCGTTGGGTTTTCTGAAATAGCCTTATCAAATGTTTTAAACACCAACTGATTATTATTTCTACTACTTAAAACAAATGCTATGGGGTAACGGTCATAGAGATCTATTATTACACTAAGATATAACTTTTTCCCAGTCTTAGGAACCCTAAATTCTGTTACATCTGTAGCCCACTTTTGATTAGGAGCACTTGCATAAAAGTTTCTTTCCAACTTGTTTTCCACGATTTCTCCTATCTTTGAAGGATTATATTTTTTTCTTTTTTTACGGATAACAGAATGAATTCCGAGTTTTTTCATAATACGATGAATACGCTTTTTAGAATAGTTAGTATGATTAAAGTGGTTTATCCATTCGGTCATCCTTCTATAGCCTAAGATATGAGAAAATCGTTCATCATACTCTTTTACCAGTTCAGATATTTCTATATTTATCCTTTCTTGTTCCGGTTGGATTCTATGTTTCCACTTGTAAAAAGAAGCTCTAGAAATACCTAAGTTCTCACACATCCATTTAATGCTCCACCTTTTGTTATTATAAAAATATTCAATTGCCATATACTTTGACTCATGGCGTTGTTTTCCAAGCCTCACATCCTTTCCAATTCTTTCACTTTTTTTAATAATTCTACCAACATATCCTTTTCTTTAAGTTGCCTTTTCAATCGAATATTTTCTCTTCGTAATCGTTCTAACTCGTCAACTTCATTATCTAATTTGTGTAAACCACGTTTGTCTTTAAGACCTTCTTCACCTTTAGTATCATACTTTTTTACCCATGAATAAACTTGATTATATGATACATCATAAAGTGATGCGGTTCCTTTATAGTCACGGTTATTATTAATACAATGTAGAACAATTTCTTTACGTTCAGATAGTGTAGTTTTACGCTTTGCTTCTGCCATATAGACCTCCTGTTTAGGATAGTAATCCTTAAGTTCTCTATTGGCATTATACATCATAATCCATTTATTTAGTGTTGAATCAGATGGAATTTTATACTTTGCGACAAGATGTACCATCGAGCCTTCTCCTTGAATATACCTTTCAACCATTTCAATTTTAAAAGATTTAGAATAGCTATTATTTTTAGTCTTATTGAAGAAACCATCTATACCGAAGTTTTTGTAAATAGGTATCCATTTATAAACAGAACAAGTATATGATTTCATATTGAATGGAATTTTGTATTTAGAACAAATTTCTTGCATAGAAAGATTATTTGTTAAGTAATCTTCGCAAGCATTGGCTTTGATTTCAGGAGAGTATTTAACTTTTCTAGACATAAAAAATTCCCCCTTAAGTAGATTTTGTTTATTTATAGTGTCTACTTAAGGGGTATCATATCAAACTTAAACTTACTCTATTTTCATTTAAATAATATAAGCTAATTAATATAATAAATTCAATAGAATACACTTATTTATCATCAACAAACTTCTTTAATTTTGTTAATGATACTCCTGTTATATTACTAATGATTTCTATTGGCAAATCTGCCTCTATAGCCTTTAAAGAAATTTTTATATCTTTACTTATTAAACTATTTATCCATTTATCTAAATCCTTAAAATATATATTAAATAATTCTGAATTCTGATTTAAATATTCAATATAGTTGTTTTCATCTAGTTTTGTAGTATATTCTTTTAATTTAAAGTAATTCATTAATAAAAAATAAGCACTACTTTCTAGCTTACTATCTTCAGTAATTTCATTTATCTTTTTAATTTTCTCAAGAATCTCATATTCATTTAACATCAATATATTCCTAAATTCAAATCCTTTTATATTACTTTTTTTAATACTAGAGTTTATTTCCAATAAACTTAATTCATCATTGATATAAATATAAGAATTATACTTAGTATATATATTATTAGATTCACAAACTACGGATTCTAATAAATAATTCATCTGAATATCTTTTAGCTTATATTTATATTTGTATTCATCCAAACTTTCACCAATATCATCAGAATTTACTACATTGATAAATTCCTTTGACATAGTAATATAAGAACTTTGATTATTATCTATGCCTTTAAAGATCAACTCATTTATATCTATGTACTTTATTCTATCTTTTGCTAAATACTCAACTTCAAATACTTTTCTACTTAATGCAATTACTTGTATAACTTCAAATAATACCAAAAGTGATATAAACATTGTATTATTAGATAAAAAATATATTATTAAAAGAATTAATGTTACTGCTGGACCTATTATTACTTTTCTAATTTCATAATTTTCTTTAATATATTCTCCTTTCTCAACTAATCGTTTTAGTTTTATACTAAAAACTAAACTTATTATATTTAATAATAAACATAACCCTTTTAATAAAATCATAATATAGTTCCTCCATTTTTTATCTCTCGTGTATATCTCAACACAAATTTTTATTTATATATTAAAAGAAAATATTAGGAATGTCTAATATTTTTTTTATATGTTTTATTTATATTTTAAAATAACATCTGAAACTTTATAAATAATAAATTTTAATCCTTCTATAGCTTTAGATATTTCACTTTCAACTTTAGTTCCTACACTAGAGATAAAAGGAAGAACAGCTAATCCAATCCCATATGCAATCCATCCAACTACTCCAACAAAAACTAAAGCAACAAAAATATTTTCTTTTTTATAGTCTTTGAAGATAACATTATTTTTAATAACTGTTTCAAATGAAGGAATCTGAAGTGTAACTTTTTTATACTTATTTACTCCTGCAAATATAGTTATAATAAACCTTTGATATATTGTAATTGAATATTTTCTTTTGTCTTCATATATTTTATCCAATGATTCTATATTACTTATGCTATCACCTTCTTCATCATATTCAAAAGAAGACTCTAAAATTATTTCTATTGATCCATCTAAATTTAATGCACATTTATATTTTAGATGTTTACTTATATTAGCAGTAAGTGCTAACTGTTTAAATGCTAAAGACATATCTTTTGAATTAAAATCAAATGTAACATCCAAGTTACATAACCTTGTCTATATCCTGAACCTGTTGGATATTGAATTAAAGCTAGT
>OAVR01000361.1_pt1 | contig 11988 bp, 9 predicted proteins | sample 1476451 | NCBI WGS metagenome assembly OAVR01 (sample SAMEA2580105, study PRJEB22360) | human gut metagenome | biome: human gut; feature: human-associated habitat; material: faeces | place: Denmark | collected 2008/2010 | reverse complement strand
GCCAGCTCCTCGTGCGAGATCGGGGCAGTCGGGTCGATGCGCTCGCCGCTAGCGATCGGTTCAGCAATCTTGCGGTCGCGCGCCCAGTGCAGGGCGTTCGCGGCGGGGCGGTCTACCGCATCCGCGTAGGGTGCGACTTCCGAGTTTTCGCTCACGCCGGGACGACCCGCCGCACGGTTGAGCAGGGCGATGACCTCTTCACGGGTGACGGCGCGGTCCGGCTCGAAGGCAGCCACTTCTTCTGGTTGGCCACGCGGATGTCATCGGCGTAGGGGTGGTTGCCGGGCACGTCTTCAAGGGAGGTCTTCAGGATCTTGGTTTCGACCACGGGGATGCGTGCGGCGACCTGGTGGGCGATTTCCTGCCCCCAGGGGTCAGTACAGATATCCAGCTGCAGGGCGTGGTCCACACCCTCGGGCTGAATGAGTTCGATGGGGAACAGGTCGGTTCCGCTGAAGGTGTCTTCGTCACCGTTGAATTCGGGGGTGAGCGGCCAGGAGCGCAGGGTTTCGAAGGAGTTATCGCGCACGTAGCCGTGGCGCACGGTCAGGGTGGTGCCTTCGGCGAGGAGTTCACGCAGGCCGTGCGCGGTGTAGCTGACGGTCATTCCGTCTTCGGTGATGGTGGCGCGCTGGATGGGGAGGGGCGGCACCGCACACGGCCGGGGACTCGGCGGTCTTGGGGGCTTCATCTGCGTTTGCAGCCTGGGCCTGCAGCGCGAGGGCGCCTGCTGCGGTGGCAGCGGAGGCACCCTTCAGGAAGAATCGTCGTGAGAGTCGATTGTTGAGGAAGGGCATGATTGTCCTATTCACTTGTCGTTTGAGTTGAGTGAGCTACGGGTGGCAGGAGGCGCGGCAATAGCGTGTGCGGTGAGTGAGGCCGATACGCGATTCCCTGTTGAGCGTGAGTGAGACGCGGAGGGTGAGTGCCGGGCGGATGCGCGGTGAGTGAGACCGGCGTGGTTCCTGACCCAGCTATCAAGAATACCTTAAGGTTCGAGTTTATTCGAGGGTTTGGCGAATTATGTGACGCTAGGGGGCGTGAGAATCATCAACCCGCAAGCCCCGGATCAATCTGCAGGCCCCGGATCAATCTGCAGGCCCCGAATCAATCTACAGCCCCTCAAAAGTGAATCGCGTTACAAATAGCACCGGTTTGGTGTGTTTTTGGCGTGTCTCTAGGTTCGAGAGTTATAGTTATTACAACCTTATCACCGTTGCGGTACCACTCAACGGCGAGCTAACACACCCATCCCAAAGGAGTTTTTGTGGATAAGGCACTTATCTTCTTCGCCAAGTCGCGTTACGCCGACCTCTTCGGCGTGGCACTGGTTATTGCCATCGCTATCGGGTCTGGATACCTGAACACCAACCTCGCCAAGTACGTTAACTGGGGCCCAATGACGAGCCTCATCCCCTTCGGCGTTATTTCCGTGATTAACGTGGGCATTTCAATGATGTCCACCCGCCTGACCGGCCGCCTCTCGAACGTCGGTAACGTGCTCGGCATTATTAACACAGCGCTGTCTGGAACGATCGACTACATTCTGGGTAATAAGGCGGCAATCATCACCTACCCGGTGACTTTTATCGTGTACCCCTTCGCGATTCGCAGGTGGCAGAACTCCGAGCGCGGCAAGGCCATGGAACCGCCGACCGGCGCGAAGGGTCAGCTGATTATCGCCGGCATTGTGGCGGGTTCGTTCGCGTTCTCCCTGGCTGCGAACTATATCGGCTACCGCGGCCAGATGACGTTCCTGTTCTGGATCACGACCGTAGTGTTTGGACTGTCCCTGTCGGCCAACATTCTGAACGCCTTGAAGCTGACGATGCAGTGGCAGGTCTGGGCTCTGTACAACACCGTGCAGTGCGTGAAGGCGCTGACTCAGGGTAACTTTGCGAACGTCGGCAAGTACATTTTCTACATCATCAACAGCGTGGCGGCGTTCCTGCTGTGGACCCGCAACGGTACCGCGGACAAGGAGGCGGTGGTGGCGTAGGGGGCGGTTCCCGGGTTTTCGGGTGCTGACCTTTCTACCAGCTAACGCTAATGCATGAGGAGGCCCCTCGGCCTGCAGTTTACTGCTGCGGGTCGAGGGGCTTTACCTGTGCCCCGCGAGTGCGGGGAATACGTTGAGCCTCTTTCATTATTGCCCTTAATATAGGGCTCATCCCCGCTCGCGCGGGGAGCACTCGTGCTCACCGACCGCCTGCAACATCGACTTCGGCTCATCCCCGCTCGCGCGGGGAACATCGGTACGCCTCAGCTACGGAACGGTGGCCGCTCGGCTCATCCCCGCTCGCGCGGGGAACACAGCTTCCGACTCTATGGTGCGTTCTCTGTTGTGGGCTCATCCCCGCTCGCGCGGGGAGCACGGGATGAGAATGCCCAGGGTTTCGCCGTCCTGCGGCTCATCCCCGCTCGCGCGGGGAGCACGCAACCAACCCCGAAAAGGTGCGAGATGTCCGCGGCTCATCCCCGCTCGCGAGGGGAACACATCTGTGCATGATCCCAAATCCACTGCACCGCCGGCTCATCCCCGCTCGCGCGGGGAGCACACTATTAACCCCGGTAATCCGGGCGGTTTCTGAGGCTCATCCCCGCTCGCGCGGGGAGCACTCATAAATCTGGGTGTCGTTCTCGCCCGCCTGCGGCTCATCCCCGCTCGCGCAGGGAACACGGTTCAAGCGCCAGAAGCACCCACAGGCCGCACGAATCATCCCCGCTCGCACGGGGAACACGGACCGCGCTGTTTCACCCACTACGCCCCGCACGGCTCATCCCCGCTCGCGAGGGGAACACACATCAGCAGAGCCAAACACCTTGTCCCACTGCGGCTCATCCCCGCTTGCGCGGGGAGCACTAACGGTCCATCAGCACGGTAGACACCTCGTTCGGCTCATCCCCGCTCGCGCGGGGAACACGCTACCTGATGAGGTGACATAAACTCTTCGGCAGGCTCATCCCCGCTCGCGCAGGGAACATGACCCGGCATATCCGAATCCGTCACCCTCATGAGGCTCATCCCCACTCGTGCGGGGAACATCCCGTGATTCGCCAGATGGGTTCCGGAAGGTACGGCTCATCCCCGCTCGCGCGGGGAACACGAATCAACCTTAGAGACTAGCCACCTCCCGTCCGGCTCATCCCCGCTCACGCGGGGAACACGCTCCTAAGGGCTATATCCCTTTTCGTCTCCGAGGCCCATCCCCGCTCGCGCGGGGAACACACTGACATCGCTGGTATAGCGGAGGGTACCCCGGGATCATCCCCACTCGCGCGGGGAACACCGGGTCTTCCTTGGGAGCCGGTGCGCTTTCGCCGGCTCATCCCCGCTCGCGCGGGGAACACTCTCCCATCGCACGGATAGCTGCCTGAGGGTCAGGCTCATCCCCGCTCGTGCGGGGAACACAAGCAAAACATTGTCCCGCACAGATTAGCTCCCCCTCTGCTCCACAGCACTCATCGGGACAGAGGCACCAACGTTAGAAGGCCCATACCGTACGCCTTGCCCCTGCCCATACCGGAAAGCAGAGACTTACGGAACAGCTCAACATCAGTGATGCGAAGAACGCCGTCAAACTGAGCCTTACGGTGAGTCACCTTACCAACCTTGCCATCAGTATTGCGGCGGGCAAACGCAAGGTCCTGACGAGAAGAAACCATCGGGCACTCCTCAATATCCTGACCCTCAACCGCGGGAATTACCTCAAATCCCCACTGCGGAGCACGCTCACGAATCCACGCTTGCTGCTGGGCAACAGTCACGTGCGGGAACACCTCACGCTTACCCGTCTGCTTATTCGTGTGACGCTTCACCGGGTTCGCAGCAAGACGGAAAGCCCACTCCTGACCGTTCTCCAGCTTCGCCAGCAAACGACCATAATGAGCGCTCTCACCAGGGCGAGTCTGCCAACCAGCTTGCTCCACAAGAGCCGAAAAATCAGGCTTCTCAGGGCTCAACATGTACAGAACCGGAGCATGCTTAGACTCATCCAAACGCCACAGAATACGGCTCTCAGAATAGTCCGTATCCGGCGGCAAAGTCGCCATCACAGCTGCATGCATCGCCTGCGGGCTACGCAACAACTTCCATGCACCACGACGCTGAGGATTAATCATGAAACAAGAAAAGTATGTCATGCGTCCTTTACTACCTTCATAATCTTATTTTCAGAGAAAGTGTCAGAAGATTCGTGTCCCTTAGTTTTCTTCTTCCAAGGAGGTTTCCATCCCTGGGGATTATCAACTTGAACAGGTTTGACCAACACAACCTCACGTGAAGCATACTGACGATGCTCCGGGCTGAAGCTCACCGGAATATCCTGCACTCGATCTCCACGTTCACCTGGCTGAGCATCTCGCAAAATAGGGAGCTCCACAGCATCAATAAAATCTTTACGGCGATACTCAGGAACCTGCCAGTCCAACGAACGCAGCGCCTCTTCAGCAGATTCCTCACGGATGCCCAGAACAAGGTCATAACCAGCCGGGCATGAACGCCGCCCAAGATACAGCGGATATACGGGCTTCTTCAGTGCAGATTCGATAGTCTCAATCTGTTCACGTTCGCCTTCCAGAGCTACCACAAAAACAGCATCTGAAAGGTACATGCGAGCAGAGAGAAGCGCATCTCCCTTAGGATTCTTAACCCAATTCTTAGCGGTCTGATAGTCACGAATCAAGGTGCCAGGAGCATCCGTACGCACCGCGAACTTCAACGAAACCAAGTCATCAACCGGCTCGTTACGCGAGCGCCCCAAAGCGGCAGCAACCATTCCAATCACGCCAGATTTACTCGGCTCATGCCCAGCATCACGGCGACGGAAACGGCTCTGAGTGCCCCATGATTGCAACGGCCCGCTCATCTTCAAGAGCAGGGTAGGCATTAGGACTCCTGAGAGGTGAGAGCAGTCAGCTGAGCTTCCAGGGACTCCAGCAAGCCCTTCAGAGTGACAGACTCGCCCAGACCTGCTAGTTCTTCCTTGAGGTCACCCAACGCCAGAACATACGAAGCAACCGGCTCGTAACCGTATACTTCTTCAATGGTCTTAGCCTCAGATGCGAGCGCACGAGCAGCAGCTACACGGCGGCCCTCAACCTCGGTGATAGCCTTCTCAAAGGCATTCACATAGGAGATGGGGCGGTCGTTGCGAACGGTTACGATAACCGCATCAGGCAGGGTGCGTGCAGCAAAAGAGTTCTGCTTACCGGTAGGCATAGATTCAATGAATGCACGCACAAAAGCCAGGGTTGCTTCAACGCTTACAGAAGCATCACCCAGGTTAGCGTTCAGTGCATCCAGGTTGATATTGGCGTAGCGGTAGAAGGTACTTGAAGCCATCTCAACGGTGCCAATCATGCCAGCGCCGGTAGCGTCATCGGAGGCGCGAACTACATCATCCACAGCGGTGTAGTAGTCGAAATCAGGTTCAGAACCGTGAACGCTCAGAGCGTGTGCTACCTGACATGCTGCGTCAACGTTGAAGTCGGCTGCTTCTGCCACCATACGGCCAAAGAGCGCAATTTCAATACCATGTTCGGTATTAAGAATCTCCTTGACCTGCTTCGGAGGAATCTTCTCACCGTTTGCCTCAATAATTGCCTGCGCGAGCTTATCAATCTGCTGATTGCTCAAAAACAAAGCAGCATTTGAAACAGCACGATCTGAAATCCTCTTGTCGCCTTCCTGCTTTTCAAGCTTAACGTGCTTCTTAGAATTTCCTACAGCAGTAAAAGCCTGGACAACAGCGTCCTCGGCCGAATCCGCGTCGAATTCGGGTGCAGAACTCAGGATGCGTGCTACTACTTCGTCGGCAATCAGGCGGGTACGTACACCCAGCTTTGAACGGTCAAGGTGCGATTCAAAATAGCGGCGAATAACAGACTTCCAAGCCTGGCTGGAAACACGCTGACGCTGAATACCACCGAAGAAAGCAGACTTCGGGCTGCCGGTATCATCACGGTTAATATTCGACGGAGGGATGGTCTGCAGGGCATGAATATCGATAAAGGTAGTCATGATGTTGTCCTTATCAGTTAGAAGTAATAGTTACTCAGTCGTCTTAGAGTCTTCAGAGCGCGGAGGTACCAAACCATAGGAGAATTCACAGTTCCACCGGTAAAGCACATTCTTACGGGTCGAGGAATTCTGCAGGTACATGTAGTCCACCGCAAATTGGCCGTAATTAAAGCCAATACTTTTAGAACGGAGAAGAGTAATAAGGCTACGCAGGTAATGCTGGCGAGCATTCTCCGTCTGAGCGGTCAGTAGAGAGTCAAAACGCTTCTTCATTGAGCTCGTGGTATTACCAACCAGCTTGCCAACAGCACGACCAAAGGAAACCTTAGCATCATGCATGGGCTGATTCTGCGACTGCTGATGCAGAGCAAAAAGCGTTAGAGCAGTATATGCAGCAATCTCCGCGCCATTAGGCTTGTCACCCTTACCACGACATTGCTCGGGAAATGCTTGCTTATCTTCTTTATCCTCATTCTCCAACACCAACACCATGCCCATTAGGTGGGGATAGCCCGTTGGAACTTTTCCAGCACCTCGACGAAGCTGTGCAAGCTCAGCAATAGCGGCGGAGACGCCAGCGTCTTTCTGAAGATAAAGACGATTAATCTTAGTGCTAACAAAACGTTGCAGTGCATCTTGTTTAGTCATATCACTCATAAGGTTCCTCCCTGTTAGAGCGAGAAGCGGAGTCTTGGTATGCCAGAGGAATAATCTTTAGTAACTGTCTAAACAGCAACCGTTCTGCACGTGCGACGTTGTAAAGAACGTCGTTACCTGATGAGTCCTTACCGAAAGTACCCACCATAGCTTTAGGGCCTGCATTGTCTTTAAGCAGGTCCGCTTCATGCTTGATTACGGCATGTACATGGCGTTGCCATTCCTTCTTCTTCTCAGTGATATCCTCTGTTGCTCGCTGGTCTGCGAGCCAGAGGCGGAAAGCATCTTCCATACGGTTCAGAAGAGCTTCGGTAGCATCCGCACGGAACTCATATTTCCGACCCGCAGCTTGCAGAAGCTGACCAGCAAACTGTCCAAGAGCAATTGCCGCGTCCATAGTGGCTCGGATACTCTCACGCACCATATGAGACACACTCAGTCCTTCGTCAGCCAGCAAGGAAAGCTCAAGAGTCATAGAGTCTGAAATAATATTCTCAATCACAGCATTTTGGTTGCCATATTCAACAGCTACTAGCTGAACCTTTACCTCAGCATCAGTCGGGAAATGTCTTCCCAAACCCAGCTGACGGATTACAGGTGCAGGCTTATTCTGCTTCTCCGATTCCGGGGTGAGACGAGTCAGCAGAGCATCAGCACCACGCCATAAGGTGCGCTCAGCCGTATGAGCCTGAGGCATCCATACCTGTTCAGTCTTCGACGACTGATTCTTGCTATACCGATACCCCGTCAAAGGGTCAGCATAGGTATTGCGGTCATACCACTTATCACCGTTAGAGATAAGTACCGAGGTAACTCGCTCGCCGTCATGATATAGACGGACACGACGTGACTGCCAGGTCAGAATCTCGCACATACCACTCGCGGGTACCGGCTGATCCTTATATTGAGCTGCAGGACCACCAGTGTACGCACGCGGTGCCGCGGTATCAGGCTTATCACGTTCCCACACTGGCTTATCGTATTCCAATGACTCTTCAGTCAGCTGCGCATACTCGATGTTGTACAGCAAAGTCTCCATCAAATTCGCACCATGAATAATCACCTTGCCAGTCGTACCGTACCAGCCAACGCCCAGGGGGTATCCTCTACCTCCCCTAACGCGGGGGTCACCTACCGCCCCCGATTTAATACCCGAGTAATCGTAAGCCTGAATAGTAACCAAACGCCGCGCAGCTTCGGCATAGCTTAGAGATTTCAAAGTTTTCTCAGCACACATCGAATAATGCTCATTCTCCGAATCCAAGAGCAAGCGGCTTACAGGCTTCGTACCCCCCCTTGCAGTGTGCAAGTCATATACCTGCATGAAGGGGCGGTCGCCACCTAACAACCAGAAGCGGTCATTGAATTCTTCAAGGTACTGCAGAACTCCGGATAAGTTATCTGCATTAGGCTCCCGCATCTGGCGAATCCAGTTGGGCGAACCTCCAAAATTCTCAATTTCATTATTCCTAAGCGTTGCACGTGCAAGGATGACAAGGGCAACACCCAGAATCGCAGTATCTTGCAACGGATCACCGGTATCAATCGCCTGAATATCGTAGGAACCAACGAATAAGTCCCTCAAAGACACCTCGGTTTTTTCCCCTGACGACAGAAGCACCGGCACCCAACATTCACTATTCAGGTTATACTGCGGCTCTTCCAGTTCAACCACGCACGCTCCTTTCTCCTTTGAAGTCAGCTCGCTGTCAAATGACGAACAAGCAGGCACAAATATGGTTTCTGACCCACAATGAAAGTAGATCAATCAGTTGATCCTTGCCAGAAGGTTCTTTTGGAGCCTTCATCGGCTTGATGACTTCATCATAGGACCGAAGAGAAGGTTAAGTCAATGGATTAACAAATACATAAGTACGTATTTAAAAAATTTTTCAATACACTTGAAAGAGACGCAGAACCCCCGCTTACGCAGGGACCACATTAACAAACCATAAGTACGTTGGCTCATCCCCGTCTGCTTCGGGGAACATACACCTCGCACCGTAGCAAGGCCTATACTAGTTTACCGTCTAAGGAGAATTATGCTATCCGATTCCGAACGGCTTTCGACACCTACGACAGCCTTATTCTGGGCAAAAACCGGGAACAACCACTCCCCCACTCACGGTCTCTCTCTCGTTCAGCACATGCTCGATGCAGGTTCTGTAGCTGCACGACTCTGGGATACATGGCTCGCCCCGGGTCTGCAGAGGCGATTCAGTGAGCATCTCCACCTCTCCATGGAAGATACGCGCGCGCTCGTCTGCTGGCTTGCCGCAACCCACGATATGGGCAAAGCAACCCCCGAATTCACTTGCCAGTATGACAGGCAAGAAAACAACGAATATTTTAGTGCCTACCGCAAACGTATTAGACAAGCTAAGTTTAATCTCCCTCATAATCTTACAGTCCCTGACAAGAGTGGGGTGCACCCCCACAATAAATACAGCCAGAGCATTCTCACCCACTTGCTCACCCTCACCAACAATGTCGAGGGCATGCCGAGTGATATTGCTGTAACTCTCGCAAGTATTTCCGGCGCGCACCACGGCATACCTGCAGGTTACTTCCCCAATTCTCCCGAACGAAACATCTTCATTTTGGAGCAACTCTCCCCCCAATGGCACGCCGTTTGGCAGGAGCTCTATGACATTACCGTAGAACGATTCGGCGCAACCTCAGCACTACAGCAGCTAGCAGAACACGGACACCCTATCCCCGTTGCCGTGCAATTCTGCATTACCGGTTTCGTCATCATGTCAGACTGGATTGCTTCAAACCCTGATTTCTTCCCCATGGGCACCTTTGGCTCAGCTGAACAAGAACAGCGAGCGCGCATCGGCTGGCAGGCACTCGGGCTTGAACAGCGCTGGACCGCTGCGTTGGATACCAATCCCGACACCCCTGCTGCTGATCTCTACGCGTCCCGTTTTGGGTGGAGCAACCCTACCCTGCGCCCCATGCAGGAAGTCGTTGTTGAAGCGGCACGCTCCATGCAAAGTGGCGGCATGATGTGCATCGAAGCGCCCATGGGTCAGGGTAAGACTGAAGCCGGTCTCATCGCTGCTGAGTTCCTTGCGCAGGCGACCGGTCGCACCGGTGTAGCCTTCGCCGCACCGACTCAGGCAACATCGAATGCCCTCTTTGACCGTGTTATTGAATGGGTGGAATACCAGACAAGCAATGTGGCACAAGAACATGGCGGACCTATTGAGCCGCATTCCATGTTCCTGGGCCATTCCAAGAACCGATTCAACAAGTCCTATGAAGCAATCTCCGAGGCGGATATTTTCGACGAATCCCCTACCCTTGGACGAGAAAACAATCGAAAAACGCTACGCCCTGGAACGTCTCTCGCACGACACAGCTGGCTCAGCGGCACCAAGAAGGGGCTCCTCTCCAGCTTCGTTGTATGCACTATCGACCAGGTGCTCATGACCGCTCTGCAAGCACGGCATGTGATGCTCCGATACCTTGGCCTTGCGTCCAAGGTCGTCATCATTGATGAGGTTCATGCCTACGACGCATACATGAGCAAGTACCTTTCTACTGCGCTCTATTGGTTGGGGCAAATGAACGCACCCGTCATTCTCATGTCAGCGACCCTGCCGTCAGACATCCGTAATGAACTCATGAAGAGCTACGCCAAGGGGCTAAAGATTGGAACAAAGCCACGTAAAGTAACAGCATCTAGCCAGCCCTCTCTCGATCTGGATTACCCCGTTATCCACACGCTCACCGCTGAAGACAACGGAACTCCCAAGAAATGGAAGGTCGAACAGCCAGCAGAACAAACCGAAATCGGACTAAAGCTCATTGACGACAGCCCCGCAAGCGTCCTGAGCGTACTCGAACCGCTCGCCAATGACCACGGATGCGCCGCAGTCATCTGCAACACCGTTGGCCGCGCCCAGGAAATGCACGCATTTCTGAGTGAACAGTTCGGTGAAGAGCACGTAATCCTCACGCACTCTCGCTTTACCGCCACACACCGCGCCGAACAAGAAGAAATTCTTGTCTCCAAGCTCGGCAAGAAGGCACACTACAGCAAAGCTGACGGGGAGGATTCCTCGCGCCCGCACCGCCTCATTGTGGTGGGTACGCAGGTCATCGAACAGTCGCTTGACCTGGACTTTGACGTGATGATTACCGACTTCGCGCCGGTCGACTTGGTACTTCAGCGCATGGGACGTCTACACCGTCACGATAGCCGCAGCAGTTCAGAACGCACCCCCGCATACCGTAATCCGGTGTGCTACGTGCGAGGAGTTGAGACGTTCGGCTCGCAAAATAAAACACCTCTTTTCCCCGATGGTTCCAAAGCAGTCTATGAGCCGAAGATTCTGCTCAGCAGCTACGCACAGCTACTCCCCCATTTTGACGGTGAACCGATTCGAATTCCTGCCGACATTAGCCCACTGGTGCAGAAGACCTACCAGAAAAGCATGTCGGACAAGATTCCTGGAAGCTGGGCTGATGGTTATATGAGCGCAGAACAAGAGTATCTACAGAACCAGAAAAACGCGATAATTAGGGCCTCAAATTATCTGCTTCGCGTACCTACCCCAGATGATAGAACGATGGCAGATTGTATGCAGCATCTTCTCAAGCCTGACGACTTGCGCTTCTCTGACGAGCAAATCGGCGAGGCAAAGGTTCGCGACACCGACGCATCCCTGGAAGTTATCGCAATCGTTGTGGAACGGAACCAACCGGGCAATCCCAATAGCGCGATTAAAAGCTACCGGCTTTTGCCTTCCATCAACGGCACAGACGAGGCTGAATCTCTCCGCTTTGACGCTTCAGCCGATGACCCGCCGACTTATTGGCAGAGCATGCAACTTGCGGCTTCATCAATTCGACTTCCCTACCAATACTCGGATGCCCACAACCACCGCATCGAGGGTGGGAAACTCCGATTCGACGCCGCATTGGAACAGCTGGAAAAGGAATGCATCGAAAATTGGAAGGACTCATTCGTTCTGAAAAGGCAGCTCATCCTGCCTTTTGAAGAGGTCGAAGCAGGCGTGTACTCGTACAGGCTCTGCGATTACGAACTGGTGTACACCACCAAGCTAGGCCTGCAGAGCTTCAAGCTTGATAACAAAGACTAGTCAAGGCAAACAAAGACCCCCTCCGGATCCTCTCGTGGAGCATCCGGCGGGGGTCTTCACTATATAAACTTTTCGGCGCAGTCCACGCATTCACACTGCGCGGTTTCACAGCGTCAGGCGGCGGCTACTCAGATTCGCCGAGCATGCCCTCACGAGCCAACGCCGTCAAACGAGACACCGCACGGAAATACTTCT
>OAVR01000360.1_pt1 | contig 12058 bp, 12 predicted proteins | sample 1476451 | NCBI WGS metagenome assembly OAVR01 (sample SAMEA2580105, study PRJEB22360) | human gut metagenome | biome: human gut; feature: human-associated habitat; material: faeces | place: Denmark | collected 2008/2010 | reverse complement strand
TCCCGCGAGTCCCCCGGGGCGGGGCAGCGGGCCCGGCAGCCACTGCTCGCGGAACGCCGGGTTATTGAGGCGTTCGGGGCCCACCAGGAGCACGTCGAGCTCGTTAGCTTCGAGGCGGGTGCGGATTTCATCCCATTCGGTGACGTTCGCAGAGTTCACCATGGCGGCGCGCACTCCCGCGCGGGATGCCGCCTCGACCTGATCACGCATGAGGGAAAGCAACGGGGAGACAATAAGCGCCGGGCCCATACCGCGGGCACGCAACAGCAGGGAAGAAATAAAGTAGACCGCAGACTTACCCCAGCCGGTACGCTGCACGACGAGGGTGCGGGCGCGGTCGGCTACGAGGGCGCGAATCGCCTCGTACTGGCCGTCGTGGAACTCAGCATCAGAAACTCCGGTGAGGCGGCGCAACACTTCGCGGGCTTCAGCGTGCAGAGGGTCAGCATGCAGAGGGCCAGCGCGCAGGGAGTCCGCAGGGCTGGAAGCTGACTGCTGGGGGTTCATGGTTCTCTCCAACGGTGGGTGGTTGGGGTCATCGCTACGCCGCGACGCGCCGTGCTCTCTTTCCATCATGTCACACCCGGTATCGCCCGGCTCTGCTGTTGGTCATTTCTTGGGGAGGCACGCGAGCGCCAAATCACCTCGGGTTGTTTCGCCATGCGGGCGCGGAGATTTACGCCTCGCTCACCCGTGCGTCCAGCGTAAATGCCGGTAGAATTGTGCCAGTAATACACAGCCTCCGCATAGTTTTGCACAATGTTCACCATAGGTACGCTTTCTATGCTAGTGTTACTCCGCCGCCGATCCGTGCGTGCGGTCCACTCACAGTTCAGGATTTTTCATGACTTTTCTTGCCACCGCTTTGGCGCATCTTCCGGTTGCGCTCTTGGGTCTCGACCTTGAGCAGTTCCTGCTCGATACCGGCCCCTGGGTTCTGGTAGTTTCGGCAATTATCGTATTTATTGAGTCCGGTGTTCTTTTCCCTGTTCTGCCGGGTGACTCCCTGATTTTTGCTCTGGGTATGCTGCATGAGCAGATGGGCCTGTCCCTGTGGGTTGCGTTCCCGGTCCTGGTGCTGGTTGCTATTGCTGGCGCTGAGGTTGGCTACCAGATTGGTGCCCGTTACGGCCGTAAGATCTTCAAGGATGACGCGAAGATTCTGAGCACCAAGAACCTGCACACTACTGAGGAGTTCTTCCAGAAGCGCGGTAGTTTGGCTCTGGTTCTGGGTCGTTTCGTGCCGATTGTTCGTACTTTTGTGTCTCTTGCGGCTGGTATTTCTTCGTACGACCGTAAGAAGTTCCACCTGTGGAATGTTGTTGGTGCGGTTGCGTGGATTGGTTCGATTGGTCTGGCGGGTGTGCTGCTGGGCGGTATCCCGTTCGTGCACAACAACATTGAGTACATTGCTGTGATTATTGTGGCGGTTTCTGTGGTGCCGGTTATTATCGAGTATCTGCGTGGCCGTTCGAAGGCGAAGCAGGAATCTGCTGAGTAATACGTGAGTCCTTCTCAGCTGCTGAGCCGGGGACGAGAAAGGGTGGGGATACCGTCTGGTATCCCCACCTTTTTGTGTTCTCTCAAACCCGGTGGAGGCGACGCCCCGGAAGCGAGCTATGCCTCTGCGAGGTTACTTTACGCTCATGCGTCGCAGGTCTCCACGCATTTGGATGTATCGCCCCACCTGCGGCTGGCAGAGAAGAACAATAAAGAAGATACGGATGATGAAATCAAAGGCGAGCTTCACATACATACCCTCAAGGGTCATAAACGGACCAAAAAACATAAACCTGAACGCTTGCGAATCATAGTCATTGCTCAGGAAGAATCGGGAAGAGCCAGCTACAACCAAAATATCCAGAAGCATACGCAGTGCGCCCTCGATAATAATCACCACTCGCGCCCACTCATAACCCTCATTGAGGTACCAGGCAGAGACTACTCCAAGAACAATAGGGAGAATCATCGTAAGCCCCATAGTGGAAGCTGCCAGCCAATACACAAACATAAACTCTAGACCCACAAGAGGCTGTTGGGGATACGTAGTCAGGAACACTATCATGAAGATGAATACGATCTTGACGGCGAGGGGTCGCGGGGGGAGATTGCTGGTTGCCTGAGGGTTAGGCGCACCGTGTACGGGGCGAGCACCAGTAGGAACCGGAAGCTGAGGCGCCACTGCGGCGGGTGCCGCAAAGTTCGGTGCCGGAATATTCGATGCTGCGGCGTTAGACTGAGCTGCCTGCGGTGCCAGCGTGCCCGCGGAGGCGCCGGAAGTGTTGTTAAACATCGTCGTTCTTTCTCTCATATGCTCGCACTGTGGTGCGTCAGTCGGTGATTGTTGTGCTCGTATAGGCAGATTTGCTTGAAACATACCTAAAAGAGTTGTTTGATGTAGTTAGCTGAGAGAATAATACTTTTTCAGTATAGGGTAAGCCCTTAGAGGGAAATAGGGCTTTTTATAGAAAGACTGGAACCTTTTAGGCAACTCAAAGGGTTTTACCAGCTAGAAGATTTCGATATTTAACGCAAAAGGGTGGGGATACCGTTTGGTATCCCCACCCTTTTCACGCTCTGAGCCTTTTGGTGATAGTGGCGCCGTTTGAGGCAAACATCCTAGTTGAGGCGGTTCCCGCCTTCATTGAAGTTCGTGTTAGGTGCCTGTGGATTCTGATCAACCACCTGACTATGCGACGTTCTGCCGGTAGCCGTGTACGCCCACACAGATGGACGGGTCAGCAACACAATATTCCGGACGTAGAGGACAGTAATGAAAACACCAATCGCGGTACGTATGAGAAAAGCGACCGCAAAATCTGCAGAGTCGGAGGATTGCAACTCATCCATCAACAAGGTGATATAGCGGGAGTCCACGAGGAAATCTTGCGCAAACCAATACATGCGACTCAAGACCTCGTAGGCGCTGTACATGAGGGTAAGTATGTGCGCCCACCTGTGTCCTTTCCAGGTCATCCAGAAGAGGCAAATCTGGATAAGAACAAAGAGGAGAGGGTATCCCAGCATACGCACGACAAGGTCAGGTAGCGTCTCCACACCGGCGATTGGTTTACCGAAGAGCAGGAAGAGCTGGATAGTGGTGAAAAGCGACAGAATAATAATCGCGGTGGTGCACCGCTTGGCGCTACGCAGAGCCTTCGGTCGTACCCAACCCGCATGTTCGGAGGCGACAGCGTAACCGGCGGTCGCCTCCCGGTAGCCGGTGGTGGTGAGCTCGGGGGTTCTGTCGCGGGGTGCATTACCCTCTGCCGTGTTATTGCCTACCGCGCTACTGGGGGCAACGTTATTGGAGGCGGTGTTACTCTCTGCCGTGCTATTTTCAGCCTCGTCGGAGGGCAACAGCACACTGTATTCGGGAACCGTGTACTCCGGGTCATTCAGCGGCTGCTTTGGGATACGTTCTGACATCGTCGTTCCTTTCTCCCCTGGCACTTTCTCTTCTGGCACCCACCCCGCGCTACAGTGCACGGAGCGGGCGTTAAAGAGTCTTACCCCAAGGATATAAGGAGGCGCGCCTCGCCCCAGGAAGGCGGTACCCTTTCTCAGCGTATTCAGAGGTATCCGAGTAACCACGTGCACCATTCCGAGGGCTAGCCTCGGAACTCCTGACGTTGTTGCGCCTTTCTACGTTCCCCATCCCGCACTACGGTGCGGGGGTCGAGGGGTGTTCTCCCCTGATGAGGTGCGTTCGCCGTCCTCATCATCAGCGAAAAGCTCTCGAAGTTCCGCCGGGACCTGACCGGCAGCCTGTCTCGTCTCAGACATCATCTGCTGGCGTTCTAGCGCACGTGCCCCGCTAACGATTTGTGTGTACATCCTAATAGGAGCACGAGTCAGCAGCACAATCATCAGGAGGTAAAGAACGAGAGTAAGAACGCCGCTCGCGATACGCACCAGGCTGGACGCCGCAGCCGCTCTAGAGCTTAACCCCGAGAAATTATCCGCAAGAATAAGCACACCGCTAGCAGCCGCGAGAGCGCAGTAGATGATGGTAAGAATGCGCGCCCACTCGCGGCCATCCCAGATCTTCCAGAGAACAAAAATCGGGATGGCGGAGATGATGAGGGTAACCACCAAGGCAGAGAAGAGAACACTCACCACCATCTCAAAATCGATATACGACCAGCTTAGAATCGGCAGAAAGTTACTCAGGGGTCCCAGCACGATAATGGCGGCAGCGCACCACATGACGCTGCGCATAGCCTGCGGGCGCTTCGGAATTACCTGCTCGGAGGCGACAGGCGCGGTGTAGTCGGCGGTCGCCTCCCGATAGCCGGTAGTGGCTTGCTCGGGGGTGCTGGCGCCGAGCGCGTTGTCCTCTGCCGCACTACTCTCCACCGTGCTATTTTCAGCCTCGTCGGAGGGCAACAGCACGCTGTACTCGGGAACCGTGTACTCCGGGTCGTTGAGCGGTTGCTTTGGGGTACGTTCTGACATCATTGTTCCTTTCTTCTCTTCGCACCCCGCCCCGCGCGCCGTAGCACGGGGCAGGGGGCAAAGAGTCTCCCCATGGGGAGGGGCTTCCCGCCCTAGTTGAGGCGGTAGCCTTCCTCGGTGTACACGGAAGTATCCTTGTAGCCGCGCTGTTCGTTGCGGGAGTTCTTCCGCGCATCCGTACGGCGGGCCCTCTTGTACTGCTGAGCGACCGCTTCTTCAGCCCGTCGGTTAGTTTCCTTTTCTTCCCTGCGGGTCTGTTCTTCTTCCAGATGAGTACGCGTTTCTGCATCCTGATGCGCAACAATCCAACCGTCACCGGCGTTCACCTGTTCGCGTGCTTCTATCCATGCCAACCTCGCGGTTGTCATAAACGACCTGGTGGGACGGCTAATGAGCAGCACAACTATCAGAAGGTAGAAAACCGTAAGAAAGGCTCCCATAATGTCACTGACCACAATGGAAACTACGTAGTCTCGGGGCCTTGAAGTCAACGATTCATCCGCCAGCCTGGAGAAATAATCAGCCGAGATGAAAGATTGCAAACTCATCACCCCGATAAAAACCACAAAAGCACTACCGAAGAGGGTGAGGAAGTACGCCCATCTACGGCCCTTCCACAGTCTGCGGAGAACAAAAATCGGTATGAGAGAGAAGATGAAGGTAGCAAATATGCCTGAAATGATGATGCCCGGCATATTTTCCATAACGCGGTCTGGGACCTCGTTATGGATAGATACATAGATACGTTGGATTGCGGACAGAATAATAATGGCTGTAGCGCACCACATGACGCCGCGTAACGCCTTCGGGCGGGGCGGGAGCACCACCTGAGGGGCGGCAGGCGCGGTAGAGCCAGCAGTAGCCTTCTCGCCCCCGTGTGCTTGCTCGTGGGGCTTACCCGCCTCACCAGCGGACGCGCCACCGAAGTTAGGCTTCACACCCGCCTTCTGGGCGCGCTGAATCTGCTGTATCTCAGCCAGCAGGCGGTTCTTCTCCACCGGATCATTCGAGAGCGCATAATCGGCAGAAAGCTCACGCAACAGCTGCTCGGTAGAGTCCTTGACCGGGCCTTCTTCCTTCTCAAGCTGACGAAGAACATCCTCACGGGTCGGCTCTTCCTCATCATCCGCCATGCTGTCCTTGATGATCTGCATCTGCTCCCGAATCGCCGCGGGGCTCGGGACCACGCCCACAGCCGGGCGAGTCAGCAAAAACAGGAGAACGGCGCTACCCGCCGTAATCACCCCGACCAGAGCCTGCGACACCATAGACGAAGCAGCGGCAGGATGCGACACCGGATCCAGTGCGGTAAACGCAGGGAAAAGCACCTGAGCCAGACCAAAGACACCCGCAAAAGAGAGCACACCGCTCAAGGAACACAGCAGAAGGTACAGCATCAGCAGGCGGCGCGGATTAACGTACCCTGACTTGGTATAGTCCAGAACGAACCAGAGGAACGGCACCACCAAGACAGCGTCAGACAGAACCTTCGGCAGGGCATAGCTAAGGAACGAGCCGATGTTCACACTCCGGCCCGCGGTAACGATAATCTGGTACGCATCCAGGAGGAAATACACCAGAATGAGCATCATCGCGATGGAATACGCTTTACCGAGAATCGCCATTCCCCGGTCGAATTGCTGCTCCTTATCGCCGACTATGCCGAGGTTTCTTTTCGCCTCTTCAAACGCCGCCCGCTCATCATATGTGCGCTTAGCAGCGCCGGGGGTAGTCTGCGATGTGGATTCGTGCGCAGGTTCGGAAGTAGGGTGCACGAGTCATCCTAACTGTGGTTGGGTGAATAAAGTTATCGGTGAGCCGCAGGTCCGGGACCCGCAGCCAGAATCTGCAAGGCTAAATCAGGTAGTCCTCGCTGCGGCGCAGGCGCCAATCACGGCGCGCTTCCATATAAGAACGCGACTGACGCGACCACACCAACGCCAACGCGACCACACACACCAGCATGTACGGTGCAGCAATATATACCGGCGTGTACAGCGGGGAGGCGCTACTGAGCAGCAGCTCAACATCCTGGCTCGGCGCACCATTCAACGTACCCAGAAGAGCCGCGACTGCCAGCATAATCAGCAGGGATGCCAACACACCCAGCGCCAACGCCACCGACAGCACCAGCGCCGCCCAACGGTAACCACGCAGGTACGCCACAGTGCAGAAACCGTGCAACGTCACGTTACCGAAGGCGCTGACCAGCAAAAACATCACCGGATAGTACGCCTGCGCCTCCACCAGCGACTGGGCGCGCCAAGTCGAAAAATGCGACAGCTGCGTCGTCGCATACGTGACACCCGTGTACCCAATCAGCACCAGCCAACCCACGGCAATAGCGAGCAGAACCCAACCCGCCACAGACACGAGAGTGGGGGTGGCAGGCTTCGTAGGATGCGTGGTGTTCGGAGCGGATGGCGGAGAGGACTCGACGGCGGACATAGCTGAATCTTTCGAATGTCGGCTGATAGTGTGTGTGGAAGATGTATGAGCGAGTGTGTGGTGTGTGGGTGGCGGCGCGGCGTTCATCTACCGCGCCGCCTCAAAAAACTTTAGGCAGAAGTGGACGGGTCAACCGTCGCAGAAATACTTTCAGGTAGCAACGGAGAATCTGCCCGGTTCGCCATCGCAATTCGCAAGTTGTTGAAGCGGTAAATGGTCAGCAACGATAAACCGACCTCGCTCAACCAGACCAAGCCCAAGACAACAAGTATCAGCAGGGGGTCAAGCCCCATCGAAACCCCAGCCCAGTCAAGCATCAACAACAGGAACGTGATGGGTGAAAGCACCAGCCCCACCGCAACATACCCGATGAGGGAACAGATAGCCCAGACGCTATACACGGAGGCATCCGCCGAATCACGAGGAGGGCGCATCAGAGGCCACATCTGAACCACCAGGTAAAGAGCAGCCACAAAACCAAAGCAAATCGCCAACGGCTGCGTGTACTGGGAAATAATGAGGCCCTCAACCAGGCTCAAAATACACAGAATAACCGCGCGGACCAGCAGGTTCTTCTTGAGCATCTGCTGGCGCTCCTTCACCTCTTCAGCGGTGTAAGTACGCAGAAAAGCGGGAACCTGACCCTGCCCCGGGAACGGCGGCAACGGACCCGTCGGGTGCGTACGCACCACAATCGGCGGGTTCGTACCATCCTGAATAATGACGGTAGAAGTCGCCGAAATAACCGGATGCGAACCAGTCACCACCGGGGGTGCGTTCAGCGGGACAGACACCTCCGGCGTAGCAGGAGTCACGTGACGAATAGGCGCCTGAAAGCGAGTCTGCATACCGGTATCCTCATCCGGGCGTTCCTCGGATGAAGCGGCATCTGTATTCAGGTGTGTAGCGCCCATGAGTGGCCTCCTGGCAGGTGCGGGTCATGTTTCTGTCTCTACCGTATCACGCGTACTTTAAGGGAATCTGAGCAATAGCTGGGCGCCGCAGGCAACGCCGCCCAGCATCATTAATTGCCCCTGTTGAGGCGCAGGTTAACCCTGCTCCGCCGCCTGCGAAGGTGCCGCGTTCGGTTCTGCTACCTTCTGCTCTTCTGCATTCTGGCGCTCTTCCTCCGCCTTCTTCCGCTTGCTACGGCGCAGGCTCCTGCGAACCGCCAAGCTATAGAACAGCGAGAACAGGACCTCCAACGCGAAAGAAGCCATCACCGTCAGCAGGCTCACCGTATAGAACATGCCCACACGGTCCAGAAGAGTCTGCGGGCCGTGCAGGGTCACGAGTACATAGGTGAAGAACGCCGTCATGATGGCAGCCGCAACCCCGGATGCCACATTCGCAAGCAACACCAGCTTCACCGAACGGTTCGCCCGGTAAATCATGGCAAGCCACATGTGCATCACCAGGTAGACCAGTGGCACCGCACCAATCGGGAAAAGCGTGACGCGGATGAAGTAATAAACAGTAATCAGCGAGGGTACGACCAGCAGCAGCACACGCACCAGGTACAGGTTCTTAGCCGGCAGCGGGTAATCACTGGTAACATTCCAGAACTCGTCAGCCTGCTGCTCCAGCTCCTCCATCGCCTGCAACTGCATCAGCTGCGCTTGTGACATATGCCCCTGGGACATATGCTCCTGCGGCACAAGATCCGAGGAGCCCTCCACCGGCGCAAGCTCGGCGGCAGAAACCGGTTCACCCCGCAGCATACAAGCAGAAGAATCAGCCATCTTAGCCCTCAAAAATGCCGCGGGAACGGTCCTTACGCACGCTCTCAGCAGGGAAAATACGACCGCTCATGCTGATGTACACGCCCGGCTCCAGCAGGTTCAGGGCGGCAATAGCGGCACCCAGGTTGAAACCTGCATCCGAACGAGCCATCACAGCGGGCTGCATCGCACCGGTCAGCACCACAACCTTATCGCCCAGGTCGGCGTGCTCCAGCAGGTAGCGGGCAGTCTCCGGCATGGTGTCGGTACCGTGAGTGATGAGTACCTGGTCGTTAGTGACAGCGTTCAGCGCCTCGGTCAGCTCGGCACGATCCTCATCAGTCATGTCCAAGCTGTCCTTGCCAATCAGCGGGCGAATATCGAAACGCACATCAGTGATGACGCGATCCAGCAGGTCCTTAGCGGCAGGCTCACCAATATCCATGGTGCCCGCCACCGAGTAAAACTTATCAATCGTGCCGCCAGTGGCAAGAATCGTAATCTCTTCAGGGTTCTTAATGGTGACGCTCACGGGGTTTCCTCATCTTTTCAGGTCAACGTACACGAATTAAAACCTGCCAGGTCAACCCGGCAGAATACGCCCCACCACGCGGAATCAACACGGGGTAAAAATCCCACGCATGAGGGTGGAGACACAAAAACCCGCCGACCCCCGCAAAGCGGGAGGCGACGGGTCGGCTAGTGCGCCCTGTGGGGCTCGAACCCACGACCTGCGGATTAAAAGTCCGTAGCTCTACCGACTGAGCTAAAGGCGCTCCATCCACACAAAACTGAAAGTGTGCAGATAGAAATACTATACACTACCGGCTCCCAGCCAATGAACGGTACACTGGGAAATCCTATGTCTACACCCGCAGCATCAACCGGCGCCTCCGGGCGCACCCGACACCGAACCCACCACCGCCCTGTCCTCTACTCCGCCGAAAAGTTTGAACGCCACGAAGGCGGCATGGATCCCGCCGCACGCGAGGAGGCGGCGCACGCCTCCGCACGCATCCTGCTGATGCGCGGACGCAACACCGACGAACAGATGACCGAGCGGCTCGTCAGCTTCACCGACGACTACGGTATTGAGATGCTCGCCGAACTCTGGTCGCACGCGAGCGCCCACTCCCTGCCGGGTGCGCTGTGGCGCATGTACTGGCTGCGGGATATGGTGCATCGTTCGCCGCGCGGGGTGAGCCGCGCCTTTGAGCTGGGCATGGCGGAGGAATACCGTTCGCACGTGGTGGCGGGTGTTCCCGACCCGCCGGGTGCCGATGAGGTGGTCCGCACGATTGATGAGATTCTGGCGGGCCTGTACACCGGTGATATGGATATTGCGATGGAACGCTGCGCCGCGTTTGCGCACGTGGTGGCGTTGGGTATTCGCACCGATTATGCGCGCTCTGCCGGGCAGGATGGTGCGGTTCCGGGTAGCCACGAAGTGAAGCGTGAGGCGGTGGAGCGTCGTGCACGCCTGCCGCGTCAGGCTCAGCAGATGGAGCAGATCGCGCACGATCTGGAGGCGGTCGCCGCCCAGCTACGCGCCGTTGAGGCTAGTCAACAGGCTAACGGGGGTTCCGGGGCTGATTCTGCGCAGGAAAAATCGCAACCCAACCTCGAAGCATTCTAGTCTTCTGCGCCGTTTAGCCGCCCAAAAATTCGGGTTCGTGCCGCGAATTGGCACAGGTTCCACATTGGGTCGCACAGGCGTGAAAAGCCTGTTTCCGATTGACTCTGCGCCGGGTGGGGGTGGATAATAATTACAAGATGTCGGGTTGCTAATAGGTAGCCCCGGGCTCCAAATCTTTAGCCGCTTCGAGCGGCCTTCCGCCGAGAGGCGCTCCCAACCCGACATCCCTAAACGTTCCGGTGGGGGTCGAGAAATCGACCCCCACCGTTTTTGTTTAAACCCGGTCAAGAAGCCGCTGTCAGCTTGGCACAACTGCGCATAAAAACCGGGTGCCCGTGAGATACCCACGAGCTGCGTGCACCCGCAACCCCTAATACTGGTTAGACTGGGAACTATGCTGCACCGACTTTTTCCCCACGCTAACGAATCCCTCGCCTCCCTCGCTGAAATTTCAGCGCAGGTCGGTGAGGCCGCCGCGTTGCTCTCTGAAATGGTCGGCTCCCCCGTCGCGGAGTACCCCGAACTCTTCGAACGCATGCTCACCCACGAGGCGGACTCCACGAACCTGCTGTTCCGCACCCTCACCGAGGTGCGTAGCTCCTTCTCCCCACCGATCCCGCGTGAAGACCTGTACACGCTGGCACGCAAGCTCACCAACGCCGTTGAGAAGCTCACCAGCGCCGCGCACGTGCTGTCCCTGCACAGCATTGACGGCTTCGCTACGCACATCACCTCGATCCTGGACATTATTCAGCGTCAGGCGGTGCTGACCGCCGCCGTCATCCCCAAACTCGCCGACATTCGCGGCCTCGACAACTACTGGATGGACATGCTGCGCATCTCCCGCCAGGCGCTGCGCACCGCCGAAGAATACGACGCGTACATTGCCGAGCGCTACACCCCCGAACGGTACCGCCGCTACGCCACCTTCCTGGCGCAGCTGACCGCCGCCTCCAACGCTATGCGTGATGTGTCCGCCGAAATCGGCCGCATCATCGTTCAGGAATCCTAATGCTCCTGGGTCTTCTCGCCTGCTGCGCCTTTATTGCCGCGGTCTACGTCACCGGTGTGCATGACGCCTCAAACGCCGTCGCTGTTCCGGTGCGTACCCGCGCCCTCGGCGAGCGCTCCGCCCTGTACCTTGCCGCGCTCTTCAACGTGCTCGGCGTGGTCGGTGCGTTCCTGCTGCTCGGTGAGTATTCCGCCTCGTGGGTGAGCGCCCCGGACGGCGTCACCGGCCTGAACGGTATTGTTGCGGCGCTGCTGGTCTGCGCTATCTGGGGTGTGCTCACCTGGTTCCTGCGGTTGCCGTCTTCCTCAACCCACGCGCTGGTTGGCGCCCTCGCCGGCGTGAGCTGGTGGACCCAGACGAAACTCGAGGACGGTGCTGAAGCCTTCGGTTCACTCGCCTTCCTGCCGCATATTTTTGGGGCGACCCTGCTACCGCTCTTCTACCTGCCGCCGCTCATTTTTCTGCTGTCCTGGCTGATGGTGGTGCCGTTCTACCGGCTCGTGGTGGGGCATAACCCGCGCCTGGTGAATCAGCACGCCCGCGAGGTGCTGGCGGTATCTGCCTCCGCAATCTCTCTGCTGCACGGCCTGCAGACCGGCTACCTGTACCTGCTGCTGTGGGCGCTGCTGAGCGAACGCATCATGGATCCGGCGCTGATTCAGTCCCTCACCCGAGGCGGGATGCTGCTGGGCACCATCATTATTGCCCTCAGCCTGGGTGCGGGTACGCTGACCGGTGGCCGCCGCATCGGCTAAAACCCCCCCGACCAAATGCCGAGCACAA
>OAVR01000359.1_pt1 | contig 12064 bp, 7 predicted proteins | sample 1476451 | NCBI WGS metagenome assembly OAVR01 (sample SAMEA2580105, study PRJEB22360) | human gut metagenome | biome: human gut; feature: human-associated habitat; material: faeces | place: Denmark | collected 2008/2010 | reverse complement strand
CATAGTATAGCCATGAACCCTTTCACCATTCACAAGAATAGCGACTTCTGAGCTTTCTTTACTCACATCAATTCCAAAAACTGTTAGCATTATGATTACCTCTTTGTCTTGAATGATTCCTTATTTTTGTGATGTCATTTTCAATACTCGACGTCTAGCGCCAAAAGAAGCCACGACTTTACAAGACACCACTACTTTAACACAAAGAAAAAGTAGTGAGTACTCTCTCCCGTCGGAGATTTCTTCACTACTAATCTTAGTATGTTTTCAAGTATACATTATCAGAGAAGTATATCAATCTGGCTCTTGGTTTTGAGTTCTAATTTGTGGGTGTCACTGGGTTATAGAAGGTATATGAGGTTTAGTATAATGGTTCCAAAAAATTGAAGAGAAGGACTAGACAAATGACAAGAACACCAGGTAATAAAAAATGGTTACAAAATATTGCTAAGAAAATCAATCTTCCACTTTATCCGAAGAAAAAATTTAATGGAGAAGAAGTCACTCTCATGCCTGATGGGACAGTTCGATTATCTGAAACAGGAGAAAAGCCTTCTGCTGAAGCACTGGAAGCCTATCAAGACTTCGTTAATAAATTCAATGAAAGACTACGTCGTTTTGGGGTAAGAACAATCGATGGAAAAGCAACATTGAATACTGTCTCTCGATTTTCGGACGACTATTATAAGAAGTATGCCTCGACACCATTACTGAAACAAGTTTATCCAAACAATGACTTTCCTTTCCATTTGCAACTTCAAGAGGATTACATCATTCAAATCAACTATAGTCAAGAAACAGATTACGAGTTAATAATTAAGCAACTAAACCAGTTAGATATGGATATCCTACTATTTATAGCTACTTTCCGAAATGTTCAACTCCTTCAAATTTCAAGGGAGTTTGGTTTACCGATTCCTAAAATCAAACCGCATCTCAAACGACTCAGAGAGTTTTACTTGGTTCAAGAGTGGGAGTTTGAACGTGAAGACACTCCAGGGGCTCTTGCAACAAGTTACTCTATTTACAGTCATGGAACGATGTTGCTCCTACTAGCAAATAAGATCAGCAGAAACTTTACTTATAAGTGGAAAGATATTCTTCGGGAAGAAGATAACTACTCTCCTATTCGATACTGGAAGGTCGTAGATGCTTATCAGAACTTCAAATTTAATCAAAACTATGCCTATTTTGTTCCTACGTCAAAACTGGAGAAGTTCACGTATACAGTGACAAAGACACAAGAAAAGAGTGAGAGTACAAGTCCTCTTTCTGGTATGGAGAAACGAAAATCAGAATTACAAGCCAAAAAGGCGAAGAAGAAAGAGCGTTCGTATACGGTCCATGTTCCTAGATATCTCTTTATCGGTCAGTTAGCTCTCAATAAAAAGGAAGATGACGGTACAAAGAATCTTTTTGATGTGTATCCTTATATCACTAACGTTGGAGATACTAGCGATCTTGATAAATTGCTTAATGTCTTTAAACACTTTGGACGTTTTGAGGATGGTTTAGATGAAGAAGGCAACAAACGTTATCTACTGATTATCGTTGACAATTTTGATGATATTCAAGAAATTGAAGACAAGTATATGCTTATCGAAAATGGTGGCTATAAGAACCTTAATAACATTATTTTCCTCAACCTAGAGCTTGCTGCAGAAGAAGGGATTGATAAGTCTCTAGTTGTTATCAGAAGTCAAAATGCAACAGATGGTGGTCGTGTGGCCAAATACATGCCCTTTAGAATGAATGAAGCGTTTAACGAGCGTCCATTAATTAAAGATGCCGAACTAGAAGAGTTAAATCAAGAAGAAGGTGATACTGATGCTTAATATCTATATTGATCCCTACGTCCTATCTCTTTTTGAAGCCTCTCCCTTTTTTCATAAGCTGACTAACTTTGCAAAATCTAAAGACCATAGAGTCGCTATCATGGGATTTAAGTCACATATTTCTTGGAATGCTCTATCGTATTTAGAAGATAAAGCTAAGATTACGATTACCCACAATCATGCAGATCTAGAGGATGAGAATAAACATGCCGTTCTGCTAGCGGGCTATTTAAAAAAGGATATTGAGTTAGTAACGTCTTCAACAAACCACATTACAGATATCTTCCTCTTTGATGAGCAGGCTCAGATGGATACGAATACTTTGTCTCAGCTACTCAGCAAGGTCCCTTACGTACATTACCTATCAACAGAGCATTTTTTCCATTCTCCTCACGTCAATAATTTCCCTAAGAACAGGCCATTTATTTTCAACACTCAACTTTTCCGAGACACGAGAAATATTTATTTTGCTAACAGTTTAGTAGAAGGTCATGATTCACTATTTGAAAGTTTAGCTAAGAACGATATTACCCAACAATCATTTTTTGGTAGCAACAACTATGTCTATATACCAGGTCATAATGGAAAAGAAGAAGCACGCGCTAAGGTCATTATGAACGTCACAAAAATTGAAGATTTGACGGTTGAAAGCATAAAACCTTTAGAGCCAGTATCAGCCATTTCAGAACCTCAACAAAGCATGAAAGAGCTGCGTTTAGACGAAATTGAAGAACGTCTAAAGCAGAAAATGAAAAGCTCAGATACAATTAAAAACAATGAAAATTCAAGTGAGGTCTTGAAAATTACTTCTGAAACCCTTACAATGATAAGGAAGGTAATGGATTGTATTGGGAGGATGGAAAATAGTTTAAATGCTAAGATGGCTGAACAAGCTGACAACAACAATAAACTTGATTCAGATTTTGATCCATTATACGCCTTCAGGGCCCAACATGATAAATTGGGGGAAGATTAAACACTAATAAAGGGTTGAAGGAGAGAAAAATGACTGATGAAGTAATGACTAAAAAAAACATTTACTTAGTGTCAGACGTTGACAAAGCTAGGGAACTTGAGGCATACATCGTAAGTACAAAAGATGGTATGGAAGTCTTTGGACTTATTGGCTGTAATGAACTCGAGGAATTAACAGATGCTCAACGAGCATTTGTGCAGAGCGATGAAGCGATGCCATTCAAAAGTAACTAAGCTCCATGATAGAATTAAAAAGCTGAGAAATCAGCTTTTTTGAGTTGAAGAAAGAATTATAAGGAATTAAAAAATGAAAGGATTAAGTAACTTCTGGAAAGCAGCAAAAGAAGTAGCACCTGGTATTGCGGTAGAAGTTGTAAAAGATGTTTTGGCAGCTATTGTTACCATCTTAATAATTGAATTATTAAGAATAGGCTGTCAGTGGTATATAGCTAGGAAGTTTGATGTTAACAAAGATTTAAAAAAATATGATTTTTTCATCAGAATATCCATGATTTTATTAGCTGTGCCGGTCATTATTTTTTTAGTACTTCCAATGTTTGGAATATCTAATAGTTTATTCGATGACTCCGATATTTTGGGATATTATGGAGCAGTTATAGGAGGAGGAGTTACGGTTTTAGGTGTTTACTGGACATTAAATTACGAAAGTAAGAAATCAAAAGATGAAAAGAGGGAAAGTAGCTTGCCTATTTTTACCTTTTCAATTCATTCAAATACTGAGAATAGTAGTAATGATTGTAATGATATTGAACCTTTTGTAATCGGAGAAAATTTAAAAGATATATTTAAGGATGAAGATGATAAACTAAATAAACGTTGCAATGAGTTAATAAACAGAAGAATAAAAGTTAAGAAAAGAGTTGAAGAATTTGAAGATTACGAAGTATCAGAAAAAATTAGAACTGACTTAGATGAAAAGGAAATGGAAAAAAATTTAGAATACTTAAGAGGTACCATAGAGAGTAGTTTAAATAATTTAGACAAAGAAATAAGAAGAATAATAGATAAACGAAAAATTTGCAGATTAGATAAGTCTATTATATTAAACATTAATAATATTGGATTACAATCAGCAATTTTATCTACTATTAAATTTATTCCAAAAGGGATTATATCATCAAGTGATGAAAGTAAGAAAAGAATTTTAGATTACCTTTCAGTTCAAAAAGGAGAGGATACAAAACTAAAAGTTATTTTCGATTGTTATTTTGAAAATCAAGATGGTTTGAATTCTAAGTTTCAAGAATGGGGAGATTTAGAGCTAAAGTACACAGATTTATATTCAAATCAGTACAAGTATGATATACCAATTAAGATTAAAAGAGGGACTGTTCAAGAGGAAGACAAAATACCTATTGAACAATTTGACTTAATTATTGATAAATCTCAGCTTCCTATTCTACCAAAAGTTAATTAATAACTAAAAGTCAGTTCTAAATGTTATGTACAGGCTATTAAGCTAAAAATAATGAAAAGAGCCTTTATATATCAAACCATCAGGGCTTTTCACCTGTTTTCATGTTTGATTTTAACTAGGTTGGTAGAAAATCTAGCTAGATAGTTACGATTTGATAAAATAATTACCAATTAAAGCATCTATTCGGAAAATAAGTATTTGTTGAATACACATATTAGTTATGATAAACTACTACTAACAAGAAAATTGCTAGATTTGAGGCTAATATGAAACAAGAAACACTTATGAAAAATATAAACGAGTTGCTTGAAATTATGCCTTGGTATGTTAAGGAATATTATCAAGCAAAGCTCGTTATTCCATATAGCTACAAGACACTGTATGAGTACTTAAAGGAATATAGACGATTTTTTGAATGGTTGATTAGCGAACATGAGAAATTAGGTGAAACTGTATGTTATGCGGACTATGATACGATTGCTGATGTTCATATTGATGAGCTGGCCCATTTACCAAAGTCTGTTATCGAAGGCTACTTTGTTTACCTTCGTGAAAATACTGAGCGTCGTTCAATCTCTGAAGTCAGCATTATTCGAACTAAAGATGCCCTCTCTAGTTTGTTTAAGTATCTTACTCAAGAAACTGAGGATGACGAGGGTGAGCCTTATTTCTACCGAAATGTCATGGTTAAGGTGAAAATCAAGAAACCTAAAGATACCTTGGCTAGTCGTGCCGATAATATGAAAGAAAAACTCTTTCTAAACGATACACAGTCTTTCTTGGACTATATCGATAATGAGCATGAAAAGAAAATCTCAAAACGTGCCCAGGTATCATTTGTCAAAAATAAAGAGCGTGATCTTGCTGTCATAGCACTTCTACTATCTACTGGAGTCCGTTTATCTGAGTTAGTCAACCTAGATATGCAAGATGTCAATCTAGCCACAAGGACGATTACAGTTATTCGAAAAGGTGGTAAAAAGGACGTTGTAAATATCGCTCCATTTGGTGTACCTTATATCGAGCGTTATTTAGAAATTAGGAAAGGACGCTACGCAGCAAGCGATTCAGATAAAGCATTCTTCTTAACGACTCAGAATAAGGTCCCTGCAAGGCTTGGAACACGTTCTGTCGAGCTATTGGTGAAGAAGTTATCTACCGCCTATGGTAAACCCACTACTCCTCACAAACTGCGACACACACTTGCGACACGTCTATATGAGCAAACAAAAGACAGCCTCCTAGTCTCTCAACAATTGGGACACAAGGGGACTGCAATGGTAGAGGTATATGCACACGTAGCTGCAGAGACAACTAAGGAAGCTTTGAGTGATTTATAAATCATTTAACGGTTAATAGATTATACACGATATATAGTACAGTGCTAAACTATGTATATAGCAATAAAGACTATAAATTGTTAACACGGTTTATGATAAGTTAGAAAAAACGAGGAATCTCCTTAAATAGGAGGAGATTCCTCGTTTTTCGTTACTATTTAAAATTTAAAGACGACTGTTTCAATGGTCTCGTTCTTTAAGTTTGCCTCTAGTCATTGTTTATTATGAACGTCTGTGACGCCCTTTATAAACGAAGCTTGTCAAACCAAGTCCTACCAAAACCATACCTAGCATACCAACTTTAGAGTTTGTATCTCCTGTTTTTGGTAAATCGTGACTTGTCAATTTTCCATCGGCTTCCGATTTAATCCCTGCATTACGTGTTTGTGTAGATGAATAAGTGACAGAATTCATGGAATGAATGTCTTTTGAAGGCACTAGACTAGTAGCTGGTGTTGTGCTTACTGCAGGTGTTTCACTAGTAGCTGGTGTTGTGCTTGCTGCAGGTGTTTCACTAGTAGCTGGTGTTGTGCTTACTGCAGGAGCTTCACTAGTAGCTGGTGTTGTGCTTGCTGCAGGTGTTTCACTAGTAGCTGGTGTTGTGCTTGCTGCAGGTGTTTCACTAGTAGCTGGTGTTGTGCTAACCGCAGGTGTTTCACTAGTAGCCGGTGTTGTGCTGACCGCAGGTGTTTCACTAGTAGCTGGTGTTGTGCTAACCGCAGGAGCTTCACTAGTAGCTGGTGTTGTGCTTGCTGCAGGAGCTTCACTAGTAGTTGGTGTTGTGCTTGCTGCAGGTGTTTCACTAGTAGCCGGCGTTGTGCTAACCGCAGGTGCTTCACTAGTAGCCGGCGTTGTGCTAACCGCAGGTGCTTCACTAGTAGCAGGCGTTGTGCTAACCGCAGGTGCTTCACTAGTAGCAGGCGTTGTGCTAACCGCAGGTGTTTCACTAGTAGCAGGTGTTGTGCTAACCGCAGGTGCTTCACTAGTAGCAGGCGTTGTGCTTGTCGCGGGTGTAGAAGATGTGTCGGTAACTTTAGGAGTACCATCTGCGTTATGAGTACGATAGTCATATTGCCAAAATTCATAAAGCGTTTTACCAGCTTTTACTCTGTCATAGCTAACTTCGTAAAAGGATGGTGTACCGCTAATGACTGGAAAGGATGCGGCACCTTTACCGCCAAATCCTAAATGTTCCGTCTCACCAGGCTCTATCGTATATTCTACAGAACGTGGATCCTCACCAGTAAAATGATAAATAACAGTATAGGTTAACGGACCTTCAGACTGAGATGATGGTTTTGCAGATGGAGTTAAACTATCTTTAAATGGTGTCTCACTATTGTTCTTTTTATAAAGGAACATGGCCATTGGTGTTCCAGTATTATCAGTAACAAAATATGAGGAAGATAACTTCAACGTATTATCAGGTATATCAGAACCAGTTTCGTATTTATTAGCGCTATCTAAAGTATAGCCTGGTATAGTTTTAGCGCTTACTGTTACCTCCTTATCCAAAGGTACAACAACAGTGTCATAAGGTGCGATATCAATTACTGCTGGAACACCGTATTTACTATTTCTCTCAAAAACACCATAACGAACATGATAAGAAATAGAATCTCCATGATGCCATGAAGGTCTATTGATTGAGTTAACGACAATGTTCCCTTCTACAGAAGGTTTATTTTTATAGTAGGTATATGTTATAGGATTGTCATCAAAATTAGGATGGTTTAAAAGTGGACTATCATAAGGTATGACATCTCCAGCTTTAAAACTCTTTCCATCATCTGACGTGATTGTATAGTAAGAATACCTATAATCATTTCCCTCAGGAAGAACGAAACGCCCATCTCCATTAGGGCCGAAGAAGCCACTTCCCGATTGTATGGCACCACTGTCTGTATGCTCTACATAACGGAAATAAAGTGATTTATCTTCTACAGTCTCATCCTTATCACTTGAATTTTCACTTGGCGTTGTACTTGTCGGTGAAACTATATCAGTTGGAGCTACTTCAAGATTTCCATGTTCTGAATATGAAGCACTCGTCGCAGGTGCTTCACTATTTTCTGAAGTTGAGACTACTGCTGGTGCTTCACTCGTCGTTGGCATTGTACTAACGTTTTCGCTAGTAGCAGGTGTTACGCTTGGGACTTCACTCGTTTTTGGCGCCGTACTAGCAATTTCATCGGCATACACTTTTGAAGACGACTGACCGAATTGGGACTGTGCTACAGTCGCAACTGTAATAGCTGCAACTAAAACAATTCCATATTTAGAAAACTTATTAATAGACAAAATAAACCTCCAGGGCAACATTATATAATTTTTAGAAATATAAATTATCACACTTAATATATCAGAAAAATAAATAAAGTCAATGTTTTTTTAAAAAAACTTTGACTTTTGCCTCATCTGCCATTATCAGTCTACGTTATCTCGGTGACTTTACACACTAGTTAGCTACAATAACAGAATAGTTATTTGAAAAGGTGAGGAAAAGGACGTTATTATTATCGCTCTATTTGAGAAACCTTATATTGAGTGTCATTTAGAGATTAGGGAGAGATGTTTCGAAGCAAGTGATTCAGATAAAGTATTCTTCTTAACAACTCATAATAAGGTGCCTGCAAGACTTGGAACACGTTCTGTTGAGCTTTTGGTGAAGAAGTTATCTACCGCTTATGGTAAGCCTACTACTCCTCACAAACTACGACATACACTTGCGACACGTTTATATGGGCAAACAAAAGACAGCCTCCTAGTCTCCCAACAATTGGGACACAGGGGGACTGCAATGATAGAGCTATATGCACACGTAGCTGCAGAGACGACTAAAGAAGCATTATTTTTCAATGCGTATATTCATTAAGTAAATCAGCCTCAAGGTAGAAAAAATGCTAACTAGTAGGTTAAAATTACTAGTTAGCATTCTTCATTCCTATTTCCTCAATTAAACAAATTGTTATAAATAACCAATCTGTTTAATCATTTCACATGTTAGGCAGCATTTAGGTTATCACTATTAAAATCTACTAAGTTTTTCCACACAAGTGAATTATAATCAATTTCTTCAGAGTGAATGTAATTTTGATCTAATTCGTCTAGCGTATAATGTTCAGTATTTGAAAGATTATAATAATTTTCCAGACCATTTTCACGATTGCTTTGGAAATATCCTAGTAGATAGGTCACTGCTTTATCTTTGTTAATTTTATAGTAGGCAATAGTTCTTTGATTTGCTCTCTTATTGGTGGTGTATTGTAATTCAGGATCAGGTGCATAGTATCGGATGGTACCATCTTTATAAATCTTGATTCCACCATCAGTTCTACTATATTTTACCTGTCCTGTTTCTTTGTCATAGAAATAGTAAACTGGAGTTATAGGGTTCACAGAAATAGCTAATGGCGGCTGGATAAATTCTAGATAAGTAATATTACCTTTTCCATATGTTCCTGACGCAGACTCTTGTCTAGTTTGTACAGTACTGGTTACGATATACAAGATTATATCAGACGATTTAAAAATTAATTCCGGTGTTCCATTTCCATCAATATCATAGAAAGCATATTGAACAGGAGAATTAATTAAAGGTTTTAGATTGTCTGCTAAACTACCAACACCAGTTCGTTGACTATCTCTTTCGTTTTGTGATAAATCTTCTAATAAATACTTATATCCTAACCATTTTGTAAGATCAACTGTCTTAGAAAGATATGGTGTGAAGGTTTTATCAGCGTAATAGTCTCTCAAAATATTTTGAGGATATTTGCTAAAGTCCACTTCTGGGGATTTAATATACTTGGTATTTAAATCTGCTAAACTAATATGTTCATCAATATTGTTAACATTATAGAAGTATGCAAAATCTGTGGTCCAACTACTCTCATAATTTTGTTCATCAGTAAATGGACCCATTCCTTTTCTTATAATCTCATAATGTTTTTTATCTATTTTATCGTCAGAATTTTTCTCATAATAAATTTTTATTGTACCATCTTGATATATAGTCATTTTTTGATCTTTGGCACTATCCCATACATCGGCTATATCAGCAACCCTAACCACATCCGGGTGTTGGTTTTGATTGTTCCAACCGGTCCAAGTCCAGACTGTCATAGGATGGTTATCTGCTAAAAAGATAAGCTCTGGCAGACCATCATGATCTATGTCATACAGGGTATAAGTAACTGGTCGTCCAACATACCTTGTAAACAAGGCCTCACGTCCTGAATAATCAGCAGTATTTTTAAGTAACCTCTTGTAAAATGGATAATCTTTTAAACTATAGGGAAGAGTATTCGAAGAAGTTGATTCGCCCTCTATATTATTATCAATATTGTGATGATGGCTTGCTTCGGTAGCTTTTGAGCTATATTCCCCTTTACTTATTGGAATCTCAAAGAAACGTTTGTTTGAGATGAATTTTCCGCTTCCCTTATAAATCCAGGCATCTATATTATATCCCATAGTATAGTCCCCAAATAAGAGAACTTTTCCACTAGCATTATCAAGAATTGGATTTTCTGTGTTTTTTTGTGTTACAGAAGCATGAAACTGTCCTTCCAGACCTAAACCTACAGAAGTATCGAATGAAACTATTGATAAATTCAGGAATCTTGGACGTATTATAGTTTTAGGTCCAATCTTTAACAAAGCATTCATATCCACATCAAGTTTGTTACTAAGACTGATGTTTGGAACATAGTAAGGGTTCTTATCTTTTAGACCAATTTCTGCGGATACTCCAAAGTTAGATTTTGTTTTTATATCTAAAGAACCACTAGCATTGACAAAAAGGTAAAGCTCAGTTTGTATATTTACTCCGGTTTGAGAGGTAAATACTAGCTCACCAACTTTAACTTCCTCATTAATTGTAGCTTTTGCATTATATTTAGAAGACAACTCGATGTCTAATGCTGGCTTCACATATAATTTATTATTTACAAGTTGAATATCAGCTTCAACACTACCTTTTATAATGAGGTCGACATCTATTCCAGAAATCTTAGTATGTAATTTTTTAGTTGCAGAAATTGAAGCTGAACGATTCCATTGGTCAGATTCCTCTTCAGTAACTGTAACGCCTTCTGCTGGTTTAAATGTTGCCTGATCTACATCAAATTTTTCATGATATGAAATATTCTTTGTAACTTCGTCGAGTTTAGCATCTGTCACAACTATCTCAGTCTTACCATTAACAATATTTGAAGAGACAACTTTGAAAGCAAAACCACTAGGATAAGTTCCATTTGCTGGTAGTACAATAATATCACCAGAATTTAGTTTCCGTTCTTCTGTTAAAGTTACATGGTGTTCTTTGTCAGATACCGTATAATCGACAATAGTATCAAATTCGGCAACTGAGGGTTGAAGAATTACTTCTCCTGAATCAATAATTGTTTGTTTTCCTGCTGAAAAACGACCTAAAATATTTTCAACTTGAAGGTTATTAGTAGCATTTGCTGTGATTTTCGCCTTAAAGTCTTTTGCAGCTAATGTATAGGTAAGCCCTTTTATCAAGTGTGTGTAGAAATATCCATCATTTTCTGTTTCCACAGTTTGAAGTGCTATGTTGGGAGCAGAAATAGAGATGTTAGTTTCTTCTAATGCTTTGTTTGTAGAACCTGAGATTGCATATCCCGAAATCAGTATTTCTTCCGGTGGCGTTAATCTAGGTGTAGTTGTAGTGTTCTCACTGACAGTAGGTTGACTAGGAACAACTGGTGTAGTTGTAGTGTCTTCGCTGACAGTAGGTTGACTAGGAACAACTGGTGTAGTTGTAGTGTTCTCACTGACAGTAGGTTGACTAGGAACAACTGGTGTAGTTGTAGTGTTCTCACTGACAGTAGGTTGACTAGGAACAACTGGTGTAGTTGTAGTGTTCTCACTGACAGTAGGTTGACTAGGAACAACTGGTGTAGTTGTAGTGTCTTCGCTGACAGTAGGTTGACTAGGAACAACTGGTGTAGTTGTAGTGTCCTTGCTGACAGTAGGTTGACTAGGAACAACTGGTGTAGTTGTAGTGTCCTCGCTGACAGTAGGTTGACTAGGAACAACTGGTGTAGTTGTAGTGTCTTCGCTGACAGTAGGTTGACTAGGAACAACTGGTGTAGTTGTAGTGTCCTTGCTGACAGTAGGTTGACTAGGAACAACTGGTGTAGTTGTAGTGTCCTCGCTGACAGTAGGTTGACTAGGAACAACTGGTGTAGTTGTAGTATCTTCGCTGACAGTAGGTTGACTAGGAACAACTGGTGTAGTTGTAGTATCTTCGCTGACAGTAGGTTGACTAGGAACAACTGGTGTAGTTGTAGTATCTTCGCTGACAGTAGGTTGACTAGGAACAACTGGTGTAGTTGTAGTGTCCTCGCTGACAGTAGGTTGACTAGGAACAACTGGTGTAGTTGTAGTGTTCTCGCTGACAGTAGGTTGACTAGGAACAACTGGTGTAGTTGTAGTGTCCTCGCTGA
>OAVR01000354.1_pt1 | contig 12287 bp, 10 predicted proteins | sample 1476451 | NCBI WGS metagenome assembly OAVR01 (sample SAMEA2580105, study PRJEB22360) | human gut metagenome | biome: human gut; feature: human-associated habitat; material: faeces | place: Denmark | collected 2008/2010 | reverse complement strand
GCCGCCGACATTGGGAAAAGCCACATGTCTTTCGAAAAGCCACAATAATGGTGGCTTTTCGAAACACATGTGGCTTCTCAGCTATTGGGGGTTCTTCCCTTCGGTTGGTCAGTCTTCCGGTTTCTAACCACCCCCCTATTCACACTTCACACCGATACGAGGAATACACTTCCATGACTTCCGTTTTTCTTACCCGCCGCGCAATGTTGAGCAGCGGCGCGCTCATGGGCCTTGGCGCCCTGCTTGCGGCCTGCGACCAGCAGGCAAATAATGAGGCGGCAGCCACGACTTCCGCTGCGCCGAGTGAGACCGTTTCGGCTTCTGCGGCGGCATCTGATGCGGCTTCTGCTTCCGCTACTCCGAGCCCGGTCATTACCCGCGGCTTCTCCGGCGGGTCGAAGGCACCCGACGGCGAGTACCGTAAGGCCGACGGTCATGGTCCCGCACAGAATGTGCCTCTACCGAAAGCTGAGCCGCAGCAGTACCATGAAACCTTCGCTGGTCTCCGTGAGATGATGACCGATTGGGTCAGAGCCCGTAACTACGGTATTCAGACCGGTGATATGCAGTATGTATGGCCCTATATGTTGGACACTTTCGATGAGGACATTAAATTTCTCCACTATATCGAGGATCTTTACAAAAACGGCGGCTGGGTTATTGAAGGAACCTCGAATTACCAGGCCGAAAGCGATCTGATGTATGACGAAGAGTCTAAAGAATATTGGACTCTCACACGACGTTTGTGGACTTATGGCATGTACGTAAACCCCAATGGCAAGGTGTATGAGCGTACTAACACCAGCAATGAAAATGAGACGTTTATGTTCCGCTATAAGTACCAGAACGGCTATTGGCGGCTCTCGGAGCATCGCTCAAACAAGGAGCTACGTGAGCAAGGAATCATTCAGTAGTTTTAGCTGTACAGCTGGTTGCTCTTCCGGTTTCTAGCCAGCCACCTATTCACACTTCACACCGATACGAGGAATACAGTTCCATGACTTCCGTTTTTCTTACCCGCCGCGCAATGCTGAGCAGCGGTACCCTTCTGGGTCTTGGTGCCCTGCTTGCGGCATGCGGCCAGCAGGCTAATAACGAGGCGGCAGCCGCCGCCTCCGCCGTGCCGAGCGAGACTGCTTCGGCTTCTGCAGTGGCATCTGACGCGGCTTCTGCATCAGCTACTCCAAGCCCGGTCATTACCCGCGGCTACTCTGGAGGCTCGAAGGCACCCGACGGCGAATATCGCAAAGCTGATGAGCATGGTCCGGCACAGAACGTTCCTCTCCCTAAGGCTAGGCCGCAACAGTACCCTGAGACCTTCGCTGGCCTCCGCGAGATGATGCGTGACTGGATCAAAGCCCGAAACTACGGCATCCAGACGGGCGATATGCAATACGTGAGGCCGTACATGCTGGATACCTTCAAAAGCGATATTGAATTCCTCAACTCCATCGAAAAGCTTTACAAAGAAGGCGGCTGGGTTATTGAAGGAACCTCGGAGTACCAGGCCGAAAGCGACCTCATGTATGACGAAGAAGCCAAAGAATATTGGGTTCTCACCCGGCGCTTGTGGACTTACGGACTGTACATTCATCCGAATGGAAAAATGCGTAAACGGACCAATACCGGCAATGAAAACGAAACTTTCATGTTCCGTTACCGCTACAAGGATGGTTACTGGTATTTGTCTGAGTACCGCTCTAATGAAGAGCTCCGCAAACAGGGAATTATCCAGTAGTCCTTTGCAACTCACACACCACACCGATATGAGGAGTATCCTCCATGACTTCCACCATGTTTATCCGCCGCGCAATGCTGAGCAGCGGTACCCTTCTGGGTCTTGGTGCCCTGCTTGCGGCATGCGGCCAGCAAGCCACCAACGAGGCGAGCGCGTCTGCTGCAGCTTCCGAGTCGCCTTCGGCGAGTGCTACTCCGTCTACTGTTCGCGGCTACTCGGGCGGATCCAAGACACCGTCTGGAGAGTACCGAAAGGCCGACAAATACGGCCCAGCCCAGAACGTACCGAAACCCAGCCTCCCCGAAGAAGGCTACAACGAAAAGTCTCTAGAAGGCCTACGCAAAACATTTGACGCATGGGTCCAGTGGGGAAACTACGGTATCCAAACTGGTGACTATGCAAAGGCACAAGAATTCATCTCGCCTAATTTCAGCTCCGAATTAGAAGCCTACGAAAGCGTCAAAAAACTATACAGGCGCGGCGGATGGGTTATCGACGGCATCGAAAAATTTACAGCTGATGGGTCGCCTTGGTCCGAAGACGGCGAAACATATTTCTGGAAAATGTATCGTAACTGGAATCAGGAAATCCACGTTGAACCAGACGGTAAATGGACTGCATGGGATAACGAAGATAAAACTAACGATACTCTCAAAGTCAAAATGAAACATGACGGCCAAAAGTGGTCAATTCTAGACTTCGAAGAATTCAACGTCTAAGCAGCATTCACCTTTTTACACACCACACCGATATGAGGAATACATTTCCACGACTTCCGTTTTTCTTACCCGCCGCGCAATGACATGCAGTATGTATGGCCCTATATGCTGGATACCTACGAGAAGGATATTAAGTTCCTCAAGGATATCGAAGGCCTTTATCAGCGCGGAGGCTGAGGTGGTGTGCGCCCAGGGCTGGGTCTGCATTCCTACTTTCTATTTTATTTTTCTAACAAATAAGATTATAATAAGGAGTGTTTATTCTCGGAGGTTTTTATGTCATTTCTATCAAAAAATTGGGCAGGACTGTCAGTCTGTCTGATCATTTCTATCATCTCTTGGGTTTTAGGAGGATTTCTGCCTGTTGTGGGAGCACCTGTTTTCGCCATTTTTATCGGAATGATTCTCCATCCCTTTCTCACTTCCTATACACAACTGGATGCCGGTTTGACTTATAGCTCCAAAAAACTGCTTCAGTATGCTGTTATTTTGCTTGGGTTTGGACTCAATATCTCACAAGTTTTCGCAGTTGGAAAATCTTCCCTTCCTGTTATCCTTTCAACTATTTCAATTGCATTGATTATAGCTTTCTTTTTCCAACGCTTTTTTAACCTTGATACAAAGCTAGCTACCTTGATTGGAGTTGGATCTTCTATCTGTGGCGGTTCTGCCATTGCAGCGACTGCTCCTGTTATTCACGCCAAGGAAAAAGAAGTAGCCCAAGCCATTTCTGTTATCTTTTTCTTCAATGTCTTGGCAGCTCTTATCTTTCCAACTCTAGGTTCTTGGCTCCATCTCTCCAACGAAGGTTTTGCTCTCTTTGCGGGTACTGCGGTCAACGATACTTCCTCTGTGACAGCTACTGCTAGTGCCTGGGATAGTCTTTACAATGCAAACACTCTTGAGCCTGCAACTATTGTCAAACTGACACGTACTCTAGCTATTATCCCTATCGTTCTCTTCCTCTCCTATTGGCAAAGCCGTCAACAAGGCGACAACCAAGGAGTGAAGCTTAAAAAAATCTTCCCCGTTTTCATTCTCTACTTTATCCTAGCTTCTCTGCTAACTACTCTTCTCACATCTTTCGGTGTCAGCACTAGCTTCTTTTCACCTCTCAAACAACTCTCCATATTCCTCATCATCATGGCTATGAGTGCTATTGGTCTCAAAACCAACCTCATTGCTATGATTAAATCCAGTGGAAAATCCATTCTTCTTGGAGCCCTTTGCTGGATTGCTATCATCCTGACTAGTCTTGGCGTGCAATTACTCATCGGTATTTACTAAGAAAAAAAGGGAGCCTAAAGGCTACCTCAGAACGTAGACAAATCAGATGGATTTTGGACTGTCGTTGGCTCGCTTTCTCAAGAGCAGCTGAAGGAAAAAGGGTTACTGAAATAACCCCATAACCATTGAGAAGCCACATGTGTTTCGAGAAGCCACCATTATTGTGGCTTTTCGAAACACATGTGGCTTCTCGGCGCATAGGTATCAGCGCATAGGTAACGGCGCATGGTGACTTCCGTAAAATGGTGTCTATGGCTAAGAAAACTAAAGGTAAGAAGAGCGGCGCAGCAACCGCCGCCGTAGCACTGCTGACCGAGACGAACACCCCCTTCCAGATGCGTGAATACGAGCATGTTGAGGGCGTCACCTCCTTCGGTGAAGAGGCCGCGAAGAACCTCGGTGCTTCCGAGGAGCAGGTGTTCAAGACCCTGCTGATCGTGCACGAGAAGGATTTCGCGGTCGCGATCGTGCCGGTCTCTGGCAAGCTGAACATTAAGGCTGCCGCCGCTGCCCTGGGTTGGAAGAGCGCCTCCATGTGCGACCCGAAGGTCGCTGAGCGCCGCACCGGCTACGTAGTGGGCGGTATTTCTCCGCTGGGCCAGAAGACCCCCTCCCCCACCCTGCTTGATGAGTCTGCGCAGCTTTTTGACACGATCATGGTCTCTGGCGGTAAGCGCGGCCTGGACGTTGAGCTCGCCCCGGACGACCTGCTGAAGCTCACCAACGGCAAGTACGCTGACATCCGTGCTTAGTCCGCGCGTAGCGGGAATAATCCGCCCGGCCGCGGCGTTACATATGCCGTAAGAGCCTGGGCATGAGAGCAAACTGAAGGAGTCATGATGGGCAATTCGCTACCCGGCGTGGGTGCTATCGCCAAGAACTGGCGTGAAGTGCTCAAGCCTGAAGAGTACGCTGTTCTGCGTGAGGGCGGCACCGAGCGCGCATTCAGCGGCGAGTACTGGAACACTCACACGGAGGGTGTGTATTCTTGCCGTGCCTGCGGTACGGAGCTGTTCCGTTCCGATCAGAAGTTCGATTCGCATTGTGGTTGGCCGTCGTTTTTCGCGCCGCTGGCTGAGGACCGTGTGCGTTACCTGGAGGATACGACGTTCGGTATGCGCCGTGTGGAGGTGCGTTGCGCCGCCTGCGATTCGCATCTGGGTCACGTGTTTGAGGGTGAGGGTTTTCCGACTCCCACGGATTTGCGGTATTGCATTAATTCGGTGTGTCTGACGCTGACCCCGGCGGGTGAGGCACAGCCTAGTGAAGCACAGCCTGGTGATACTCCGGTTGACGAGGCGGAAGCCGCCGAATAGAGCCCGGCAAGCCCCCTCGCGGGCGTACCGGTGAACCCCTTATTGTGAGTATCTCTAAATTCGAGGCTTTAAGCTCGGGCGGGTAGAATGGCGTAGTGCCTTCGCGGGCACGCCACCCCGCCCGGGCTCGTGTTTGCTCGGGCGTACGCCTACCCGGGCATCTGGCGCGTCGAATCAGACAGAGGAAAAGGATTGAGTGCATGAGTACCGCAGCTGAACAGAATGCCGCAGGCACCCCTCAGCTGACCCTTCACGGTATCGAAGTTCCGGACGTTGTTCCTCTGGAGGCCCCTTCCTCACCGATTCCGACTCTCATCACCACTGAGAGCGGTCTGCGTCGTGCCGCTGAGCAGTTGGCGGCGGCGTCCGGCCCGGTGGCTGTTGATACTGAGCGTGCTCAGGGCATCCGCTACGGTTCGCGTGCTTTTTTGGTGCAGCTTAAGCGTGAAGATCAGTTGTACCTGATTGACCCTGAGGCGTTTAAGGATTTGCGCATTATTAACGATGCTTTGGCGGATGCTGAGTGGGTTATTCACGCCGCGATTCAGGACTTCCCGAGCCTGGACATGCTCGGTATGCGCCCGAACCGCCTGTTTGATACGGAGCTTGGTGCGCGTCTTGCCGGTCTGGAGCGCGTGAATCTGGGTGCGACCGTTGAGGAGCTGCTCGGCTATAAGCTGGCGAAGAAGCACTCGAAGGAAGACTGGTCGCGCCGCCCCCTGCCGGAGTCGTGGCTGAACTATGCGCTGCTGGACGTTGACGTGCTCATTGATTTGCGTGACGCATTGGAGGATTTGCTCCGCCAGCAGGGTAAGCTGCAGTACGCTCTGGAGGAGTTCGAGTACCTGTGCAAGACCCCGGTGAAGGATCCGACGGATCAGCCGGAGCGTTGGCGTAAGACGAAGGGCCGCACGATGTTGCGTTCGGTCAAGCAGCTGACGGCACTGCGTAACCTGTGGGTTGAGCGTGACTCGCTGGCACGTAAGAAGGACGTCGACGCGAAGCGTCTGCTACCTGATTCTGCGATTGTGGAGGCGGCACGCACCATGCCGCGTAACGTGCCCGCTATCATGTCGATTCCTGGTTTTCAGACGCGTGGTTTGCGTCGTGAGGGCCCGCGTTGGGTGCGTGCTATTGCCGCGGCAGCACGCGGTGAGAACGCCGTACCGTTCACTTTGCCGTCGACTGCCCCGCCGCCGTTGAAGGCATGGGAGTCTAAGCGCCCCGAGAACTTGGCGCTGTTCACCGAGGTTCGTCAGGCAATTGATGAGCTCTCTGAGGAGCTGAATATCCCGGCGCAGAACCTGATCACGACCGATTATGTTCGCCGCCTCTGCTGGGAGCCGCCGGCTCGTTTTGACGAGCAGACCCTGCGGGATGCACTCGCCGAGTACGGTGCGCGTCCGTGGCAGACGGGTCTGGTTGCCCCCGTGATTGCGCCGATTTTTGCCCGTCACCTGGGGTAGATTCCACTAACGCTCAATAGATGTGTGCCGGTTGGGTGTGTTGCTGATGCGACCACCCGACCGGCATTTTGTGTGCCTCCGGAGTGTGCCTCAGGATTTTGTCTCGGGGGGGAGCAAATGCGAACCAAGCTTCGCCTGCTCTCATTCGATTTTTATCCCAAACCGGCATAGGGTGGAGAGAGTACACGAAAGGAACCACCATGCCCGCACCCAACGGATGCTGCCGCTCTCAGAAGGCATGCGCCTCCCCTGCTACTGAATCTGCAACCGTCGACACCGCAGTCGATACCACAGAAACTGATTCTTCTGCGCGCGTCTTCTCCCGCCGCGCAACCCTCATCACCGGCGCCGTCGCATCCGGTGCGCTGCTCGCCTCCTGCGCTGAAGGTGACTCCAACGTTACCGCGCCCGAAGGCACCGTTGAGGTGGGTTCCGCCTCCGCAGTGGGCGTGGGTAAGGCGGCACGTCTGACCCACGGTTCCACGACCGTTATCGTCTCCCAGCCGTCTTCGGGCGAATACAAGGCGTTCAGCACCGTCTGCACCCACCAGGGCTGCCAGGTGCAGGTGCAGGATTCCAACCGCATCGTGTGCCCCTGCCACGGCTCCGAGTATGCCGTAGCTGACGGCTCAGTCGTGCACGGCCCCGCGGAGTCACCCCTTGCCAGCTACCCGGTGCAGGAGAAGGGCGGCAAGCTTTTCGTTAGCGGCACCGGCAACTCCTAAACCGGCAGTTCAGAATACGTGTAAGAAAGCCCCACCCATCACAATCGATGGGCGGGGCTTTGTGCTGTCTTATGGTGCCCGCTACTGATGCCTACTATTGCGGCGCGCTACTGAGAGAAGCTTAGGCAGCACATCTCAGGTACGACCGTTTAGCGGGTGTGGCGCGGCTTCTGGCCCTCTTCACGAGCGAACGGCACCTTATCGCCAGCCAGCTGCGCACGCAGGTCCGCGATAATGGTTTCCGCGGTCAGACCGACCTCTTCCAGAATCTGCTCGCGGGAAGCGTGCGGAATGAACTCCGCCGGAAGACCCAGCTCGCTCAGCGCGGTATCCACGCCAGCCGCACGCATTTCCTGGCGGATGCGCGAACCCACACCGCCGGAACGCACGCCGTCCTCAATGGTCACCACAATGCGGTGATCACGAGCCAGTTCAACGACCGAAGACGGCACCGGCATCACCCAGCGCGGGTCAACCACGGTGGACTGGATGCCCTCGGCGGCAAGCACCTTGGAGGCTTCCAGAGCCACGCGAGCCATAGCGCCCACGGCAACGAACAGCACGTCACGCTGACCGGTTTCCGGGTGGGGTTCACCGGTGCGTGCCAGCACGTCCACGCCGTCGCTGCGGCGCTCCAGGGCGGGAATGTCCTCGCCCACGGAGCCCTTCGGGTAGCGAATCACGGTCGGTGCGTCGTTAATAGCTACAGCCTCACGCAGCTCTTCGCGCAGGGTCGCGCCATCACGCGGAGCCGCCAGGTGCAGGCCCGGAATGAACTGCAGCATCGCCAAATCCCACATGCCGTGGTGGCTTGCACCGTCCGGGCCGGTAATGCCGGAGCGGTCCAGCACCACGGTCACGCCCGCCTTGTGCAGGGCAACGTCCATGAGCAGCTGGTCAAAGCCGCGGTTCAGGAAGGTTGCGTAGAGGGCAACCACCGGGTGCATGCCGCCGTACGCCAGGCCGGCGCTCATCGCCACGGCGTGCTGCTCAGCGATACCTACGTCAATAACGCGCTCGGGGTGGCGCTTCTGGAATTCGCGCAGACCCACGGGAATGAGCATCGCGCCGGTAATACCGACGACGTTCTCCTGCTCATCCGCAATATCTGCGATTTCGCGGCCAAAGACGCCGGTCCACGACTCAGAGGTGCTGGTCGAAACATCCTCACCGGTCAGCGGGTCAATCTGGCCCACCGCGTGGAACTGGTCGTCCTCATTAGCGCGGGCGGGTGCGTAGCCGTGGCCCTTCTCGGTAATGGCGTGCACAATCACCGGGCCGGCGTAGTTCTTTGCCGCGGTCAGTGCGTTCTCCACAGCCTGCTGGTCGTGGCCGTCAATCGGGCCCACGTACTTCATACCCAGGTCTTCAAAAATGCCCTTGGGTACGACGACGTCCTTAATGCCCGCCTTCATGCCGTGCAGGCCGCGGTACACCATCTGACCGACGGGGCCGCCACGCTGCAGACCGATGCGCACCGCATCCAGAGCGCTGTCGTAGCGGTGATCGAGGCGCACGCGATCCACCTGCTGCTGCACACCGTGCTTCAGCTCAGAGAGCTGGTTCGCGAAACCGCCAATGGTCGGCGCGTAGGAGCGGCCGTTATCGTTGACCACAATCACGACCTTGCGGGTGCGGTCGGCAGCAATATTGTTCACAGCCTCCCACGCCATGCCGCCGGTCAGCGCGCCGTCACCAATGAGGACCACGGTGTAGCGGTCATCTTCACCGTTGAGCTTGTGCGCGCGAGAAATACCGTCAGCCCACGAAATTGAGCTGGAGGCGTGCGAAGACGCAATAATGTCGTGCTCAGACTCGCCACGATCCGGGTAACCCGACAGGCCACCCTTCTGACGCAGAGTCTTAAACGCGTGACGACCAGTCACCAGCTTATGCACATAGGACTGGTGGCCGGTGTCGAAAAGAATGTTGTCCTTGGGAGATTCGAAGACACGGTGAATGCCGAGGGTCAGCTCCACAACGCCCAGGTTCGGACCCAGGTGACCGCCGGTCGCCGACACATTCGTCACGATGAACTGGCGAATTTCCTTAGAGAGCTCCTCCAGCTGCTCGTAGCTGAGGTTCTGCAGGTCCGCCGGGGACTGAATACCCGGGAGCAACTTGGCAGTGGCACCATTACCAATGCTGTAGTCGGCGGTGGGTGCGCCACCGGCGGCGCTATTCGGGGTCTCCTCCTGCGGCAATGCGTTTTCAGCGGACATACACCCACACTCCTCAAGGTCGGGGCACGGCTCATTCCGTGCATTGGTTCTTCAATGATTCTACCGTTTAAGGTGCCAAAAAGCAGATTTATGCGCCCGCAGAGCAAGACGCACCGGGTTGAGCGAAAACAGCCTGAAATAACCCCTAGTGGGCAGGCTGGTGAACAGTCCAGCCAGCCCAACACGGTGGTTATCTACGTACGGCTAGTTGCTACGCTACTTGGTGCGGCGGCGGCGCGGACGAGGCTTCGCCGGGGCACGCTCAAAAAGCGCAACCGTCTCCACATGATGCGTATTCGGGTACATATCAAACGCCCGAAGCTGCACCATATCCCAACCCAGCTCACGCAAAATACCGGTGTCACGGCCCAGGGATGCCGGGTCGCACGCCACGTACAGAATGCGCTTGGGATCCAGCGCATCCAGGCGTTCCAGGGTGGTGCGGTTCGCGCCCTCACGGGACGGGTCAAGAACTACCGCATCGATAGCGGGGATTTCACCGAACTCAAGGGCGGTCTTCAAATCGACCAGGTGGCGCGCCACGTCACCGCGAATCACCTCAATACGGGTGTCCGCCGAGTTCTCGGTGCGGGAGCAACCATCCGGCGCGAAGTTCGAACGGGCATCCTTATGGGTCACCGGGGAACCCTCAATGCTGACCACGGTACCGGTTGCACCCACGGCATCCGCAAGCGCGGCGGTGAACAGGCCCGCGCCAGCGTACAGGTCGAGGGCGCATTCGCCTTCCTGCGGGCGGAGCATGGTGAGCATGGTACCGACCATGGTGGAGGGGGCGGCGCGGTGAATCTGCCAGAAGCCGCCGGCGGACACCTGGTAGCTGAAGCGGCGGGAGCCGAAGGTGACTTCTTCGGTGACGGATCGCAGGCCTGCGCCGAGCAGCTGGTCGCCTTCGGGTACGCGGCGGTAGGGGCTGTGGGAGGAGCCGGGGCGGCGGCGCTTGGGCTTGCCGTTGGAGGTGGACTGCGGGGTGAAGAACAGTGAAATCTTGCGCTTGGCGAGCAGTCCCCAGGCGTCGGATGCCTGCTGTTCGATGTCTTTGGCGACCTCTTCGATGGAGAAGCGGGGGTCGACGATGAACTGCAGCAGGACCCTGCCGCGGGAGGATACAGTCGCCTCAACTTCGCGTACGCCGCGCAGGTTCAGCTTCTCAAGCTCTAGGTTGCGCAACTCGGTGGCGGCGAGGGGAAAGTCGACGACCGGTACGGGCTGGGAAGCACGGTACGGGTGCATGCCGACGCGCCAGGTGACGGCGGGGTTCTTCTTGCCGCTGTTCTGCTCGCCGTTCTTCTCTTCGCTATCGTGCGCGCGGACCTTGGTCACGGTGTAGCGCACGCGGGTACGCCAGGACAGGCCCTCGTTGTTATCGCGCAGGGGCAGCTCTTCAACCATGAGGTTGGTCAGCAGGGGCGATTCGAGGGGCAGACCGCCCAGTCGGTTGATTTGGGTGCGGACGATATCAGTCTTGTAGCGTCGCTGCTCATCCAGGTTGATGTGGCCGTACTCCATGCCGCCGAGCAGTTCGGGTACGCCGGTGGCGGCGGCGCGTTCCTCTTCGGTGGCGAGCGCATCCGCCTGGATCCAGGGGTGGGGGCGGCGTGCCAGGGAGGGTACGGGTACGGAGATAACGTCCGCGAAGTAGAAGCGGCGCTTGGGGCCAATCGCGGTGATGCGCACTTCAGCCTGTTCGCCGACGATGCCGTGACGCACAAAGATGACGCCCTGTTCGGTGCGCGCTACGAAGGCGCCGCCGTGCGCGGGAGCCTCACAGGTGACGGTGAGGGTCTGCCCGACGCTGTATCCGTCTACGTTGTTGGAGGCGGCAGGCGTGGTAGCAGGGTGAGTCACAGCATTGTCTCCTAAAGAATCACTTAATGTGAATTATTTTACACCGGTTTGTACCTTTACTCCGATTCCGACGCCCCGCAAGGGGTGCCGAATAGGACGTAAAGGGCAAAGTCCAGGCGCTATGTGGGGGTGCTCAAGCACATCACAGGCCAATGACCGGGCTGGGCAATTAATGTGGGCGCAGGGCAATTATGCTGAGCGCCGGGCAAACGTTACGGCTAGCGCTTCTTCTCGCGCGCTACAGCATCCGCCTCGTGCAGGCGACCGCGGTACACGGCGTGGCGGTTACTCTGAAACAGTTCGCGGCCACCACCGGCAGAACGGGTCACGTTCGGAGCGACTGCCGCCGTAGAACCGTCAGCCTCTGCGGTCGAATCGTTGGCAGTTTCTTTACCTTGCAGGCGCTGATCAAAAATTTCGTCGTACACTTCGTCCTCGTGCATCGCCCAGGGCACGGTCGCGGTCATGACGCCAGGCTCGTGCAGAAGCGCCCGCTTGAGGCGACGCACCGTGCGGCGGTGCAGAATACGCTGCCACCAATGCTCCACCACGAACTCCGGCAGGTACACCACCAAAATATCGCGCGGCGACTTCTTGCGGCGGCGGCGAATATACGAGACGACAGCCTCCACGGTGTCACGGTACGGCGAATCAATCACCGACAGCGGCACCGGAATACCCAGGGCATACCAGCGCTTCTTCACGACTTCCAGAGCAGCGCGGTCGTTGTTGACCGTCAGCGCCTCAATCGTGGAGGGGCGGCCGGCACGCGCATAGGAGAGGGCACGAACCGCCGGGCGGCGCACACGCTCCACGTACACGATGGCATGCACACGCGAAGGCAGGGCCGCCACATCCGCGACGGATTCGGCGTTCAGGGGGATGTCCAGGGCGGCATCCACCGCATCGTAGTGGCGGCGGGGCACAAGCCTAACACCGGGCATGTGC
>OAVR01000352.1_pt1 | contig 12373 bp, 17 predicted proteins | sample 1476451 | NCBI WGS metagenome assembly OAVR01 (sample SAMEA2580105, study PRJEB22360) | human gut metagenome | biome: human gut; feature: human-associated habitat; material: faeces | place: Denmark | collected 2008/2010 | reverse complement strand
AGCGTTTTTACTCTTTTAGTGGGCTCCAACGTTATAAGGAGAAGTTCTCTCCAATTTGGTCTCCCAAATACATTGTTTATCCTAAACGAACTTGGCTCTTGTTTGATATGATTGCCATTCTAAGGATTGATAATCGAAAAATTGAAGACAGATTGAAGAAAAGACGACTTTGGAAATAGATATGAAAAAATAGCGGAACCCTTAGGGTTTCGCTATTTTGCTATGTCATAGAATTATTTTCCAAATTCTGCTTTTGATTTAGTATCTGCGTATTCTTCAGCGACTTCGCTTGAAAGAATGTCATTGTAACTTGGCAATTTAATGTCTTGGCCATATTTGTTACGAAGGGCAGTAGTGACCAAACGGTAGGCCAGGTTGGCGTTACGAGAAAGAATTGGTCCATGGAAGTAGCTACCATAAACATTTTTATAGTGGACACCCTCAGAACCGTCTTCCTTGTTATTACCATTACCGTAGACCACTTTTCCAAGTGGTTTCTCATCATCAGAGAGGAAGGTACGCCCTTGGTGATTCTCAAAGCCATAGTATGTTTCATCGAACTCTTCGTTATGGATCTTGATGTCACCAATATAACGATTATTTTCTTGATTGAGGGTGTAGTGGCCCATAACACCGATACCATCAATGCGGACACCATTAGCCTGGATGTAATATTGACCAAGAAGTTGGAAACCACCACAGATGGCAAGAATTACTTTGTTATCTTGGATGAATTGACCAATAGCCTCACGCTTAGTTGGGAGGTCTTTAGCAACGATGGATTGTTCGTAGTCTTGACCACCTCCAAAGAAGACCATGTCGTAGTGGTCCTTGTCGAAGTCATCACCAACTGAAACGATGTCGAAGGTCATCTTAGCACCAAGTTTTTCACCCACGTATTTGATCATAAGGACATTTCCGTTGTCACCGTAGGTATTGAGTAGATTACCATAAAGGTGGGCAACATTTAGGTCATAGGTGTAGTCACGATTTTCTGGAGATTTGAGTGAAGTATAAGTCATTAGTTCATCTCCTTTCCGACAGCATGACGTTGAGCAAGAATATCACGGAATTCAAGCATGGCAGTATAGGTCGCTAAGATATAGGCATGATCGCAATCTTGTTTTTCAATCAAGGCCATAATATCTTCAAGTTTTTCTGCTTGCGTAATCTTTTCTTCTGGATAGCCGGTTACACGAAGACGGCGGGCAATTTCAGAATGACGAACACCACCAGCGTTAATCTCAGGGATATCCATCTCGATAATGCTTTCAAAGTTGGCATCCCAAATCCAGCTAGTATCAATACCATCAGCATAATTGGCGTTAAGAAGGACTGACAAGCTAAATGGATAATCTGCAAGTTTAATCATATCGAGAGCTTGGCTAGCTCCCACAGGATTCTTAATTAGAACGAGAGTACATGATTTGTCACCAATCTTAAAGGTTTCTTGGCGTCCAAAGACAGCACGACTCTTATCAAAACCAGCTTTGATTTGCTCTGGAGCCACTCCGAAGAATTCAGCGACAGAGACGGCAGCAAGGGCATTGTAGATGTTATAAAGACCACCGACATTAATCTTGTAATCTTGTCCATCAATGACAAATTCAGAAGTAGTGTTAGTGATTTTAGTCAACTCTGTTAGCTTATAGTCTAATTCTGGACGGTGAAAGTCACAGTTGAGGCATACATAGTCACCCAGATTAGCATAAGTATTGAGGTGATACTGAAGAATGCTCTCACATTTAGGGCAGACAATTCCTTCGGTATTATAATGTGCCAGCTCTGGAGCGTGTTTTTCAGTGTCAAAACCGTAGAAACGCACAGGATTGACTACCTCTTTAGAATTAAAGAGAGGACTGTCCCCATTGGCCAAAATAGTGGCCTCAGGTGCCTTAGCAGCACCATCTAAAATCATCTGATAAGTAGTATAGATTTCACCATAGCGGTCCATTTGGTCACGGAAAATATTTGTGAAGACAAAAAGACTTGGAGTGATGTATTCAGTGATTTTTGGAAGGCTAGCCTCGTCAATTTCCAAGACAGCGATTTTCTTACCAGACTTGGCTTTTTTAGCTGTTAGGAAAGTAGAAGTGATTCCTGTGATCATGTTGGCTCCACTAGGATTGGTCACAATCTCACCAAAAGCTTCTTTAAGAATTCCTACTGTTAAAGCTGTTGTCAGAGTCTTACCATTGGTTCCAGTGACAACGACAATCTCGTAGTCCTTGGCTAAAGTGTCTAAAATATCTTTGTCAAATTTAAGGGCGATTTTTCCAGGCAGGGTTGAGCCACGTCCCAATTTTGAAAGGACGAAATGGCTAGCTTTTCCCGCTAGAATTCCCATGGTAGTTTTCATAGTCATGAATTTATTTTATCACAAAAAGTAGTGATTGTAGTCTCAAAATAGTTAGAATTCGTGGTATAATAGAAACTGTTTAAAAATTAAAAGAAAGTGTGATATGTATGGGAATACTTTCGTCCATTGATATTGATTTTTGGCGGTCACTCTTTGATAGTCCGCTGAAAGTTATCGTCAATAGTTTGGACATATTGATTGTTGCTTTTTTAATTTATCGCTTTATTAGGGCCCTACGAGGGACAAAAATTATGACCCTTGTTCAAGGGGTTGTCTTATTTATTTTAGTCAAACTGATTTCTGATTTTATAGGCTTCACGACGATTTCTTATTTGATGAATCAGGTTATCAACTATGGAGCCATTGCGGCGGTTGTAATCTTTGCGCCAGAGCTTCGTTCTGCACTTGAAACCTTTGGACGTACGCCTCAGCATTTTTTGCAAAATAAAGAGGTTAGCTCAGATGAGAAGTTGGTTCAAGCCTTCGTTAAAGCTGTTAAGTACATGAGTCCTCGTAAGATTGGGGCGCTGGTTTCTATTGAACAGACTCAGACTTTACAAGAGCAGATTGCGACGGGTATTCCACTTGATGCAGTGGTGACTGGGGAACTGTTAATTAATATTTTCATCCCAAATACACCGCTTCATGATGGGGCTGTTATCATCAGAGATAGCAAGGTTGCGACGGCTTGTTCTTATCTGCCATTGACGGAATCTAATAAGATTTCCAAAGAATTTGGAACTAGGCACAGGGCTGCCATTGGTCTTTCAGAACAAACAGATGCGCTTACCTTTGTTGTGTCAGAGGAGACTGGGGCGATTTCCATTGCTTACAAGGGAAATTTCATCCATGATCTCTCTGTTCAAGAATTTGAACAAGAGTTGAGTCTTATCTTGTTGAAAGAACAAGAACCACGTCAGTCATTCTTCCAACGTTGGATGGGAGGTAGCAAAAAATGAAGCGTTTCGTAAATTTCTTTAAAAACGATCGTTTATGGCAGATGCTAGTTGCTCTCTTCTTTGCTGTGGTACTCTTTTTCACGGCATGGTCGGGAAATACGCAAAATAAAAACAATAGCTCAAGTGCATCTAATACCTTTACACAAACCGTTGAGTCGGTTCCTGTGGATATTAAATACGATAGTGATAAGTACTTTATCAGTGGTTATTCCTATGATGCCGAAGTCTATTTGACAGCGACAACACAGCTGGCTTTAACGACTGAGACAAGTAGTGATACGCGTCACTTTAAATTAGTTGCTGATTTGTCGAATTTGGGTCAAGGAACCAGTCGAGTGCCTATTCAGGTTAAGGATCTTCCAGCTGGAATGTCTGCGCAAGTATCGCCATCAACCTTGACGGCGACTATTGGTAAAAAAGCCAGCAAGACCTTTGACGTCGTAGCTAACATCACATCAGATAAGTTAGCAAATGGCTATGAAGTTAAAAAAGTTAGCCTGGATGCAACCAAGGTAGAGGTAACTTCGAGTGAAGATATCATTAACCAGATTGATCATGTTCAAGCAGTATTGGAAGGCGATTCCAACCTGTCTGAAGATTATGATGGGAACTTGGTCCTTCAAGCAGTTTCGACCAATGGAACAGTCCTAGCAAGTTCAATCTCACCAGCTAAGGTGCATGCCAAGATTAGTTTGCGAAAATTAAGCAAATCTGTTCCTGTCAAGGTCGAACTGACTGGAGATAAGGCTAGCAATGTGTCTAGTATCAGCTACAGCTTTAATCGTGGACATGTGACTATTGTTGGTAGCCAAGAAGCTATGGATAAGATTGATAGCATTACAGTCCCTGTGGACATTAGCCAAGTGACTAAGGACACTTCAAAAACAATAGACCTTAAGGCAGAAGGTGTTACGGTTCAGCCTGGCACTGTTAAGGTTAACTTAAAAGTTACGCAAAAATAGGGGAGTTACATTTTTCTTAAATTCATGTATAATGGATGGGATTGAGAGGGACTAATCTCATAAAAATGTAACCAATTAAAAATGTTTAAAATCAAGGGTTGAAAATATTGGCGAAATTTTATAAAGTTAGATTGTCTAGATAGATTTCACTAGATTGACTCTTGCTAAACAGCATCACAGTTTAAGGAGGATTTAGTGCTCAAGCACTAATAATAAAATTATGGGTAAATATTTTGGAACAGACGGTGTTCGTGGAGAAGCAAACGTTGAACTTACGCCTGAATTGGCTTTTAAATTAGGTCGTTTTGGTGGTTATGTGCTTAGCCAACATGAGACTGGCCGTCCTAAAGTTTTTGTGGCACGTGATACACGTATCTCTGGTGAGATGTTAGAATCTGCCTTAGTAGCAGGTTTGCTCTCAGTGGGTATTGAAGTCTACAAACTTGGAGTACTTGCGACACCTGGTGTCTCATATTTGGTTCGTACAGAAAATGCAAGTGCCGGTGTTATGATTTCAGCCAGCCATAATCCAGCTCTTGATAATGGTATCAAGTTCTTTGGTGGCGATGGTTTTAAATTGGATGATGCGCGTGAAGCGGAAATTGAAGCCCTTCTCGATGCTACAGAAGATACGCTTCCACGCCCTTCGGCTGAAGGACTTGGAACACTTGTGGATTATCCAGAGGGTCTTCGTAAATACGAAAAATTCTTGGTGGCTACAGGTGTTGACCTCGGTGGCATAAAAGTTTCCTTGGATGCGGCTAATGGAGCAGCTGCGGTATCTGCACGTAACATTTTCCTTGACTTGAACGCAGAAATCTCTGTTATTGGTGACCAACCTGATGGCCTTAACATCAATGCTGGTGTTGGTTCGACACACCCAGAGCAGTTGCAAGCCTTGGTTAAAGAAACTGGCTCAGCTATCGGTCTTGCTTTTGATGGTGACAGTGACCGTCTCATCGCTGTTGATGAAAATGGTGATATTGTTGATGGTGATAAGGTGATGTATATCATCGGTAAACATTTGTCTCAAAAGGGCGAGTTGGCTAAAAATACCATTGTGACAACAGTTATGTCAAACCTTGGTTTCCACAAGGCACTTGACCGTGAAGGCATTAACAAGGCAGTGACTGCTGTTGGTGACCGTTATGTTGTCGAAGAAATGCGTAAAAATGGCTACAACCTTGGTGGTGAACAATCTGGACACGTTATTATCATGGATTACAACACAACTGGTGATGGTCAATTGACAGCAATCCAATTAACTAAAGTCATGGTTGAAACAGGTAAGAGCTTGTCTGAATTGGCTTCAGAAGTGACCATCTATCCACAAAAATTGGTTAATATCCGTGTGGAAAATAGCATGAAAGATAAGGCTATGGAAGTTTCTGCAATTGCAGCTATCATTGAAAAAATGGAAGCTGAGATGGCTGGAAATGGACGTATCTTGGTTCGTCCAAGTGGTACTGAACCTCTTCTTCGTGTTATGGCAGAAGCCCCAACAGATGGTGAAGTGAACTACTATGTTGATACGATTGCCGATGTTGTTCGTGCAGAAATTGGATTGGACTAAGTATGATAGCTAAGCTCAGAGCCTTCATGGTCACCGAAGTTTTCAAGTACCTTTTCTTTGGTGTCTTGGCAACTTTGGTCTATATGGTCAGTCGTATTTTGATTTTTCAGTTGACCAATCAGGGGACACTCTCGGCGGTCTTAGCCAGTGCGATTGCCATTATCTTTGCCTTTTTTACAAATGACATGTTTGTCTTTAATCAGGAAAAGACAGGTATGGTTACGCGCTTTGTTAAGTTCGTGGGTGCTCGCCTATTGACCTTGGTCTTGGATTTGGCTCTGGCCTATTTCTTGGTCGATACCTATCCAGAAATTATTGGTCAATTTGTTGGTCATAGTCATGCTTGGGTAAACGGTATCGAGAGCCTCTTCTCTCAGGTCCTTATCATTGTATTGAACTATATTATTTCTAAATTCTTCGTCTTTACAGGCGAGAAAGTATAAACATAAAGGAAGTTGTTAGGAAATGTGTTAAAAGCATTTCTTACCAAAATTTTTCCTGCTATTTCATAGATTTTATTAGAGTGATATCAAAGCGATTTTGTGAGTTGTTTTAGCAATTCACACCCCATAAGTTGCCGTTTGCTTACCCCAAAAGTTAGCAATATGGAAAGCAAAAAATACCCGTTAGGGTATCAATCAATTTACGAGTTTAGCAGGCAAGAAACTAGCACCAGTAAGGTGCTTTTTTTAGTTGTCTTCGCCTAGTTCCTTTATTATATCTGATACCTTTTCTAAACTCAATGTTTCGTGTGGCTCAACTCGTTCACCATCTAAAACGTAGTCATGGATCTTACCATTCTTTCGGACAATCTGGACAGTATCACCTTTAATAAAACCATTGTCCATAGCCTCTTTAAATTCATCATAGGTTAGCATTATATTATTCTCCTTTCCTATACTATTCGTAATTGATACAGAAAAATACGTGCTTTTTTAAGTAATTCTATTATAGCGAAAATCTTAGCATAAATTGGTATAGACACCCTATAAAAAACTGGAAAAAATTGCGCGTGATGTAAGACAACACCTTGTCGTGGCTCTCCAGACGGCAATATAGGGGCGGGGGTGCATTTAAAAATAGCCCGAATGTTATCGGACTATTCTTTGTTTAAGGCAGTCTATGGACGTTTTAGGGGCGTTTTATATCAACATTTCTCAACATTCTTATACCACGCGCCACTATATACTTTTATATTCTAGTATTTTCTAACATTTTCTAACATTTATGGTTTTCATTCCCATATTTTCCAATAATATAGTGGTGTTTTATACCGACATTTTCCAACAATTAGGGCATTTTATATCAACTTTTTTCAACTTTTTTATACCACGCCTTATATTAGGGCAACCCAACTATTCAAGCAAATCAAGCAGTTCACCGTTTCGATAATTTTCAGCAAAAGCTAGACAAGCTAGGTTAACTAGCTCTTGAAATCTTGTTCTAGCGTAGCCCAACTCTTGACCAATAGCCCAGTTTGGTGCTGGTGGAGATTGTAAGAAACGGCGATAGATAATAACCCTATATCGTTCATCAATGATATTTCTGTGTGCTTCCTCAATAGCTTCCAGCTCATTCATGGCGTCCATTCGTCTTAGGGCTAGCGTTTCAACAATGTTACTGCGGTTATTGTTCTTAGAACGTGGCTCAAAGGTATAATTTGCCGTTATACGTTGCTCAGCGCTATCACGCGCAATCTCTCGCCATCGTGGGTATTCTCGAAGTTTCTTTTTAGCGTTCTTAATTGTCTGCTTTTCATTGATTGCCATAAGTTCCATGATTTATCCTCTTTTTATACTAGTCAAAAGCGCTCAGATAACCCAAGCGCTTCATTAGCTATGCTTCACTGCAACCCTTAGAATAGCTCTCAAAGCTATCACAAATACGGTTAAACACCTTTGTAAGGTCTTTATCTTCCACATACTCAACAACCATTGTAAAGGTGTTGTTAGCCTCGTTCCCACCGATTGTGATCTCTGTTGGTTGTTGTTCATACGTTCCGACCATATAACCGAGGATAGCAGTAGATGTTACATTAGCATGATCCATAGTTTCGAATTCATGTTTAAAAGTGAATGATTTAGCATTGTCAGTAAATGATTTGAATGTCATGGTTGTTCTCCTTTACTTAATCAGTATAAGTTACAAAGACACTATCCTTTAGGCTTTGCACACTTACAACGTTTTTATCAATCATAAAGTCATTGATACGAGTTTCAAACTCTACGTCGTTTTCAATTCTACCCTTTTCAAAACCAAATTTTTCATGTATTCCGTCTGGTACGAGTTCCCTAGTAAATAGTTTAATTTTCATTGTTTTTGATATCCTTTTCTTTTAAAATAGCGATTTGTCCCCTTGTTGTCCCTCTTAGTCCCCTTGTTTGGAACATATACGAGACCAGTAGTAGCAAGGGTTTGAGTGGTGTTTGTCCCCTTGTTCCATTCTTTTCTCTATTCTCTTATATATAACTATCATATATCTATTTATATATATATATAAACATTACAAAGAAAGGGACAATGGGACAGAATAGGTCTAACCCCTTATGTATCAAGCGTTTAAGGGTGTTCCATTGTTGCGATTTTTTGGGGACAATAACGGGACAATGGGACATTATCCCTCTTTAACTATTGAGCGTTGTGGGTTGGTTAGTTTCTTCCTTTCAAAATCATAAGGATCTAATGTTTGAATATCGCTCGTTTTTGCCCGAACTTTTTTAATAACATAATTATGAGGCGTCAAGTTTCTTAGACTTTTTGCGATTTCTCTACCTGCTCCATATAGATTAGGCTTCGGAATGCCCATATCTTCGGCATAATTTTTAAGTTTCCGAGTGGCAATAAATACTGGGACAACGTCTAACTCATGCCAGCCGTTAGGGATGTATTCGTTTTTGATAAAATCAAGCAAATAATCATTATCTTCTTGATACTGTTCTAACAAGTCTTTGACTACTTTAGGCTCAATAAATTGTGTGAAAGGCTCTTGATTGACGGTTTTATACAGAACGTATTCTAGGACGTCTTTATCTGCTAGGAACTCGTTCTTAATCCAAGGCTTTTCGGTTTGACCGTTAAAGTCTGCATTAAAAGGAACAATCATAATACGACGATACCAGCCCTTTGTTTTATTCCCACCATTAGGGATATAGTTCCCCGAAAAGATATTAAAGAGCTTAAAGGTTGCTTCAAAGGCTGGTCTTCCTTTTGGGTTAACCAGTACGGTGTCACCGCTGGTAATACTCATTAGGTCAGACGGATTTCTCAAGTATTCATTAGGTGCTTCATCTCCAATGTTACACACCTTACCTACAAGCGTTTCTAAATTAAACTTATCGCTAAACTGTGCAGGCTTTAAAGCTGACACGTTACTTTCACCGATTAGATTGATAAGCAAGCGCTGAAATGTTCCTTTACCATTGTTACCGTCACCATATAAAATAGCGAACTTGTTACGGGTATAGTTTGGGTTGATAGCCTCGAGGATAATTTGCCAAAAGAGGGTTATCAACTCACTATCACCACAAGCGATAGAACTTAACCAATCATCAAACGTCTTACCCTCTCTATCCTTAGGGGTAAACTTAGGCGGATTGTAAGCAGTGGCTATCTTACTGGTGATAATATACTTAGGATCAAATGGTCGTAGTTGTTTGTTTTTCAAGTCTAAGATACCATTCTGTACTGGTACTAAGTTAGCACTTTCTAGCGGTTTTCTTATCTTCGTCATGGTGCGTACCATCATTTTGATTTGTTTCCAGTCGTTTGGTTTTATTCTATTATCAAACGTCTTACACAAAACATTGAATTCGTCTACGCTAGCAGTATAGATACCCTCGTCGAGATCGTACAGATAGAGCAAGCTATTATCAGCGGTGTTAGACTTGGAAATAAAAGTAAACGTTGCAATTTTGCTCAACTCTTTGGCAACCGTATAAATAGGTGGTAGGGGAATTTTGACACCCAAACCATCTTTTTTACCAACGGTCTCTGCGTGTTCCTTGCGCCATAGCTCACCAGCTTGATAGATACGGTCTAGTACTTCTTTCATAGACTTAGGTGGCTCAATAACCTTGGTTTCGTTAAGTTGCTCTTGCAATTCGTCAATATTAATTTCCATTGACACCTCTCTTTCTTATTTCTGATCTAACAATACTTTCAAAAGTCCTTGCTAGTTCCTCGACTGGTAAAGGGTTATTAGTAACGCTATTTGCTATGGTTGTTAGCTCATAGGCAGTGGCTACGTCAGCATCAACCCACTTTGACAACAATAACCCTACAAACCTAGTTACCGCAACATTACGCCCACCCTCGTCACCAAAGCCATGTAATAGGGTATCAAGCACGCGCATGGTAATTGTTTTATTACCGCTTTGGCGTGGTGTGTGATAGTGTGGTTTCTGACTAGCCATAACTGTATTTGCTACGGGATAGTCATGCCCTCTATTTACTATCTTTTCATAGTCAGCAGGATCTCCAGTGGTTACTGGTAACCCTTGTAACTGCGACCATGTTAGGCTTGTACTGTCAAAAGGTAGCCCGATTTTACTTGCTATCTCTTGGACAGTCTGCCTATAAGTCTGTTCTGTCATTCCGTCACTAGGTTTCACCACAAGCCTATAACGTGGCTTATTAGCCGTGTGCTTAATAGTTGGGTAAATGATATAAGAATACCCGTGTAAGGCGTTATCGACAACGCTAGGAAAGTCTATGCTAGCCTCTAGCTCGTCATAGTCCAAGAAAATCAAGTCACGGTAAATTAAACTAGCATTATTGCGCTTGTAATTGCCGTTCTCGTCTCGTTTCACTTCACCACTAAGGCAGTAAGGGGCTGAATTGCGCTTAAAATCGTCTATATTTGTACCTTGTGGCACTTTCCTAGGTCTAAAAGTTGCGATAAAGTCAAAGGGTGCTTGTTTATCGAATAAATGCAAGTCATTCCCAAAGCCTACACTTTCATAAATAGGCATTAAATCACCCCCTTTTTAGTTATACACGCCTAGAAAAGCTAGAATATCACTGACACGGTAATAGACTTTGCGCGTGTCCTCTACTGGTGGCTGATAGCGTTTAAGTCCAGCCTCTTCCCAGCGTCTTAGGGTATTATATTTAAGTCCTAGCTCGTCCATAGCTTGCTGGGCGGTGATTATCCCTAACTGGTGTTTATCTAGTTTAGAATAACCCTCTAGGGCTTTATCTAGTACCGATATAACCCCTTGGGCAAGCTCTTTTTGGTATTCTTCACTCAATACTTGCATAGCAGTTCCTTTCCAGTATTTTCTCGTAGTTAGTCACGTCCTCGATAGACATTAGAACGTCAAGCCTTTTCTGCTCGTTCTTGACTTGGTTTTTTAGAGGATTAAGCCCCTCTAACAGTTCCTCTCTGGTTTCTGCGATATAGTAACCACTACGGATACCAACCCTAACACCAATGATAGGAACACCATAGCGAATAACTAGGTTACTGATAGCACTATATATTAGACGGGACTTGTAACCCGTGATAGTGGCTAGCTCTTTGCCAGTCGTAGCGTTAGCACGTCCTTTCTTTAGGATTGCTAAGACTGCCATTTCTGCCTCTTGTAGTCTATTTCTTTTCATTCATACCTCTTTCTTGACTACTTACAATAATTTGCCCATTCATCCACATATCAGTGGTGTCCATTAAAAACTCAAGCACACTTTCTAACTTCTTGCGGTCTTGTGGTGAGTAACAATCTAATTTATTTTCAAGGGAAAAAGCCAACATAGTGTTATAAGCCTCTTCAAGATCTAAGCCAAAGTTTTTAGCTCTTTCTGCTGATAAGTTAAATTTTTCTGTCATGATATTCCTCTTTCTAGTTGTTATACTTGCCTTGTGATTGAATATAAGCCCCGTAGCGTGTGCCTACGTTGCGCGTGGTGTTATCTGTCACGGTGTCAGTTTTAGTCTCTATATCGAGCTGAAAATAGGACTTTTTAAGCCATAAAACAGTTAAGGCAAGCATTAAAATGATAGCTAGGACAATAAACTGGCTAGCTGATAAATTCAATTCAGTAGCCATGAGTTACTCTCCTTTTTCCTCTGCCTCGTATGCTCTTAATTCCTCTGGGTTGTCGCACTCGAGTAGGTAAAAAGCAACTCTGTCTAGGTCGTTAGAATAAATTTCTGCCATATCAAAGACTGTTTCAAGAAACTTATCTGTTTCATGGCGTAGTAACCCATTATCTGCCCCTGCGTGCTTTGCGATCATAAGAGTGTTAGCATGGTGGCGTAGTGCTTGTAAACCAGACATGATATTAGTTAGGTCAGTGCCTAGGTTTTTGCTTTGTTTTACTGTTATTGTGTTATTCTTTGTTTTTTTACTCATTTTCTTTACCTCAATTCGTTTTTTTACTGGTTAGCTAGTGTTTTTTTCTGTGATGTCATTCCATTTTTAAGAGGTAGCGCTCTAAGTAGGGGTACACGATACCAGCAATTCATGGTATAATTGAGGTATCTTTATAAGTGTTCTAAAACCCGACATAATATGGCTTGCCT
>OAVR01000351.1_pt1 | contig 12379 bp, 9 predicted proteins | sample 1476451 | NCBI WGS metagenome assembly OAVR01 (sample SAMEA2580105, study PRJEB22360) | human gut metagenome | biome: human gut; feature: human-associated habitat; material: faeces | place: Denmark | collected 2008/2010 | reverse complement strand
GAAAAATGGTCTGCATAAAAAATCAGCCACACGAAACGTGTGACTGATTTAGACCGTAAGTTTTTGATATTTAATCTGTCTACTTGACAGGGAGCATATCAAAATAGATACTTTCTTCGTTATAAGTTGAAATGTGAAAAGCTATAATTATGATATAAAAACTCTTAAAAGATACACTTTAACTATAACTTTAAACTTAATAAATAAACAATATATTACTATTTATTTTTTTTTGAAATTTAAGTTAAAATATTTAAAAGACTTTATGTATAGATGCCTAAATTAAACAAAGAAAGCTCTACTTAAAATAAGTAGGGCTTTCTTTGTTTTCTTAATTTCAAATAAAGGAAAGACTATTCACATAGTAATAGCTTAAAATTATTATACTATAATTTTAAGCTATTATGTTAACAAATTTTAAAAATAAGAAAACGTTTAATTTCTTTATTTATAATTATAATATATTCATTTTGTATCATAATAAAAGTCATCGAAAGAGCTCTGCTTAGATTTACTAAGTAGAGCTCTTTCGTTATTTTAGTTTAATAAAAAGAGAAATGATTATTTATTGTAATACTTGTAAATATTATAATATTATTTTTTATAAAAGTATATTATCTCCATTCATTTTTCTTAAAAACATTTAGTATTGCATTTTTATCTTTTCTGCGTGGAAATGCTAAGTCTAAAAACTCCATCATTTTCTTTTTAGTTTTGGTTCCTCCTAGTCTTGAAGTATTCTTTAGAATATTTCCTCTCTTTTTGAAAATTTCATCTTCAGTATCTCTAAATCTTGCTTTTTCTGCAGAATTTATTATACCAGCAGCCATTTTTATATTAGACTGGATTTGCTTCTCGTTTAATGAACCGTTAAATGCCTAAATTCAACTGTAGAAGCTCTATCTTTTGTTATATTAGTTAAGTTAATACCATAATATCTATTTCCTTTTTAAATTTCTTCTGCCATTCTTCTTACATCTTCATCATTATCCATATTAAATTTTATATATTTACTTTCATAGGCCCTAGGACTAAATGGAGTGGCATAATGCCTAGCATTACTTCTTACTTTTCCTAAATCTCCACCTGCAGCTCTATAAATACAGTCCTCATATACTTCTATAGTCTTAAAAAATCTTCTCAATCTTTGTCTTGCAGTATCTAGTTTTTCCATGTTTATATGAGCATGGCCACCACACCTTTGGTCAACTCTAGCTCCATGTCTTTTGGCAACATCACATATTACCTTTATTTGTTCTCAAGTCTCTGGAGTATCTTTAAGAATAGGAGAAACTATTTCTCCGCCGGCATCTCCATCGGATACGGAACAATCTCTCTCAAGTCTCCACTTACCTGGCTCACTTCTTGAATGATAACTTAATCTCCTAGTAGAGCTTACTAGTGGTCTCGTCCGGAAAATGCGTATTTACAACGTTAAGAGAAATTAAGCTAGTATTTTCAATGCTTTACAGACTTTTGTATAAATTTTACTTTTTATCAAATTTATCAAAAATAGAAAGTTTAAATTATTTTTAAGACAAGTATTATGGGACTGTCTAAAGCTTGGATTTATCTTGTTTTCAAAGGTGTATCAATAGGGTTTACCCTATCGATAAAAAAATACAAATATTGTCTTAAATTTATTTTTTTATGATAAATTTTCGGGAAAAAAACGGTGCTAGGCCATTAGCGTTGTAAATCCGCATTTTCTTGACTAGCCCCCTATTTTTTAGTGCTTTCCCATGTATAGGCTTAACAACTGTTAACGCCACAATTAAAATATGCTTTTTATAGCCTTAAAAGGCTCTGTATTTAATTTTAAATGTATCCTTAATGTATTTTTGCATTTATATTTTTCAAAGTGCCTTAAAAACGATTTTAAAGGCGTTTTGAAGGTTATTATAAAATTGCTGAATTTATTTTTATTATATATTGATTTTATTGTGAGTTTTAAATTAAAATTAAAGTGCAATTGCATTAATATTAAGGGGTATTAAGAAAAATAAATTGGGCATTAAAACAAAGGGAGCTATCTAAATTTTATTAGATTGCTCTTTTTGTATTGTATAAATATTAATTTTAATTTAAAATCTAATAAATATAACTTTATAATACACTCTGTTTTAAGTTTTTAATTTACTTAAAATAACTTTTAAGCTTTTTAGAATACTATCAAAAAAAGATTAATCTGAGTATTTTGGATTAATCTTTTTTAATTCAAAGTTTTTATTTATTAATATTGATTTTATGTATAGTTTTAAATTAAAATAAAATTGCATATCTTTGCTGTATTATATTATATACTGCATAAACAAAAGTATAAAAAAGAGCAATTTAAATTATTTTATTAATAAATTGCTCTTTTTTGTATTGTATATATATTTTTTTTAATTTAAAATTTACTAAACAATGTTTTTTTATTTTTAATATCTTGTTTTTTATATTTCTATATTTTTATATTTGGATAATAGACATGGTTACCCACTATTTTAATTAAATTTCTAAGATAATACTATCAAAAAGATTAATCTGAAATTTTTGGATTAGTCTTATTTTTTGTTTTTTTGTTATAACCGTTTATTTATTCATTTGTACTTTATAAACACTTTTGAATTATTTATGTATTGATTTCATAAACGATTTTGAATTAAAATTATATTGTCTTTGAAAATATATGTTTATTTAAAAAGTCTAATCTACATAAAAAAAGCAATCTGAATTAATTTTTAGATTGCTCTTTTTGTAGTTTAAATATAAAATTTAAGTAACCTATGATTTTACCGTAACTTTAGTTTATTTTTATTTCAGACCTTTTTGTTAATAAATTAAAAAAGATTAATCCAGCTGATGATTAATCTTTTTTTATATTAATATATTGATTTTATATGTATTATAACTTAAAATTAATCTTAAGTTTTTTTTAAACAATTTTTAAAGTATTTTTTTATATTTTTTTAATCAAAAAAGAGCAATTGAATTTTATTTCAGTTGCTCTTTTTGTATTGTATAAATATTAGATTTATTTTAAAATTTAATAAATAAATTTTTATAGTTTCACTATAATTAACTTTTTTAATATATCTTTATGTTTAGCCAATAAATACGGCTACCCTTTATTTTAACTAAATTTTTTATCACTATGAAAAAAGAGTTTATTTATTAATATCGACTTTATAAACACTTTTAAATTACTTATTTTTATTGATTTTACAAAGGATTTTGAATTAAAATTATATTATCCTTAAACTTATACTTATTTGAACTCATAATTTAATATTTTATAGTTTTTATTTTTAAAAATGTAAACTTATCAATTTAATACTTTAATATATAGTTAATCTCGTATATAATATTTTTAAAATATAAATAATAATTTAATTTCCATTCTGAAAAAGAAAGGCAAGTTATTATTTGTATAATTTTTCAAATTGCAACAAAGACATTTTAGATTAGCTTTTTTTATTACTTTTTAACTTTATTGGAATGATAAGTATTTTTATAGATTCATTGTATTCAAAAGGATTTAAAATAGAAATATTTATTTAACATAACAAATCTTTAAATAAAATCGGGGGGCTTAATTTATGAAAAGAAAATTTATTACATCTGTTTTTGCATTAACTATGACAGCTTCAATGGCTATGCCTGTTTTTGCAGCAACATCAAACAATCAAAGTTCAGAAGTACCTGTTGTGGGTAGAATTGGAAGATGGGAAGATGGAAATACTAACATTGAAAATCCAACAAACCCAGGGTCTGGAAGTCAAGGGGAAAATGGTGAAATTAATAAACCATCAAATTTAACAGATATTAACGTTACTGTTCCAACTTCAATGACTTTTGACGTTGTAACTAATACTACTGATCATTCACCAGTATTTGCTACAGCTGAATACACTGTTACTAATAATGGGAAAAAACCTATAGATATGTCTGGACAATATAACGTTGTTAGTGCTGGTGATATTAATTTAGTTGAAAAAGATGCTGTTAATGCTAAAGGCGGAGACGGTAATATCAATTTAGCTTTAGATTTAAATTATGGTGAACCAACTGCTAACACTCCATTTATTGAAAATGTAAAAAATGGATCAACTTCAACTCAAAAGGTTAATATAAATAACGGTTCATCAACTAAATTAAAGTTTAATTCTGATGCTGCAGGAATGGCAGATATTAAGCAAGAAGCTTTAAAGGGTACTTTTGCTACAGAAACTAAAACAACAACAGGTAATCTTGTTTTAACTTTTGAACAAAAGTAATATAAAAAATTAGTGAATATTAATAAGGTTTTATATAAAAGGTATGCATTAATTTGCATACCTTTTATCCTTATATTTAAAAGGAGTTAATAAAATGGATGAAAAAATAAAAGAAAAAAATTTCAATAAAAGAAAGAAAGCGTTATTGATTCTGCTTATTTTACTATGTTTACTTTCTATAATTATCTTCTTAGGATTTAAATGGTATAATTATTATGAAATTCAAAAACAAGAAGGACAGTTAACTGGAAATGTCGGAGCAATTCCTGGTCTTTCTCCTGAAGAGCTTCAAAATGAACTTCAAAAACAAGCTGATGAATCTTTATTTTCATTTAATATAAATAGTAAACCTGTCTTTGAAAATGGTGAATCAGAAGGTAACTTAAGGATAGCTAATCCTCAATATAATGTATATCCTATAACTGTTACTATACGATTGGAGAATACAAACGAGGTTATTTTTAAATCAGGTAAAATTCAGCCTAATCACTATATAGAAAAGGCCAAGCTTACAAAAAACTTAAAAAAAGGAGAATATAAATCTATAGCTACTATTGAAGCTTTTGATCCTAAAGATAATGAAAAATTTTTAGGAAAAGCTCAAGCTATTTTAAATATAAAAATATTAAATTAGGTGGGGATTTTATGAAAAAAAGTATTAAATTATTAATTGTAATTAGTTTAGTGTTAATGTTTAATATTATTTCTAGAACAAATTATTGTATGGCTAAAACATTAAATGAAACAACTCAAATACCTGTTACAGGGAAAATAATATTTAGTGAGAATATTGATAATAATGTTATTAATAAATACGATGTTCAGGGAGATGTTCCAATAAATTCTTCTTTAAATAAAGATAAAGAATTTACAATTCTCCCTAAAACTGGTGATACAGATGATTCTATTTATTTTCTAATAGTAATATTAGCAATATTAGTGTTTTTAATATTTAATTATAAAAAAATAAATGAGACTGAAATGGAGGCGTTAGAGAATGAAAAGAATAAAAACAATAGCATTAACTAGCATCTTAACATTTTCTTTAAATATATTTACTCCTAATGTTTTTTCACAAGAGAAATTAGTAGATCAAAATGCAATTAATCAAAACAATAATTCGATTGATTCCAAAAATAAAGATGAACAAGAAATTAGCGAAAATAATAGTAATAATACTGTTTCTAATAGCAAAATAGAAGGGTCTAATTCTAACCTAGATATTAATGAAGTAGTGAAACCTTCAGATACAAATACACATACTCCTTTAAATCATAATAATGCTATTTCTGACAGTATCATAGAAGAGTCTAGTTCTAGCCTAGATGTTAATGAAGTAGCAGATATTCCAGATAAAAATCTAAAAGCTATTTTAAATGAAGCAATATCACCATCTAGAAATCCTGAACAAGATATTTATGTATCAGAATTAAAAAAAATAAAATTTCTAAGATCGAATAGATTAATAACTAATATAAAAGGATTAGAGTATTGTACAAAAATAACTACCTTAGATTTTTCTTATAACAAAATAAGCAATATAGAACCTTTAAAAAATCTAACTAATTTAAATTACTTAGATTTAGGTAACAACAAAATAAGCAATATAGAACCTTTAAAAAATCTAACTAATTTAACTACCTTACGTTTAGGGAATAACCAAATAAGTGATATAAAGCCTTTAAAAAATTTAACTAAGTTAAACCATTTATTTTTATATCACAACCAAATAAGTGATATAGACCCTTTAAAAAATTTAACTAAGTTATTTGATTTGAATTTAGCAGAAAACCCAATAAGTAATATAGAGCCTTTAAGAAATTTAACTAATTTAATTTATTTGACTTTAACTAAAACCCAAATAAGTGATATAGAGCCTTTAAGAAATTTAATTAATTTAGATTCCTTGTCTTTAGATAAAACCCAAATAAATGATATAGAGCCTTTAAGAAATTTAACTAATTTATCTTACTTAAATTTAAGTTACAACCAAATAAGCAATATAGAGCCTTTAAAAAATTTGATTAAGTTAATTAATATTAATTTAGAATATAATAAAATAATTGACTTATCTCCACTTAGTGAATTTGATTTAAATATTTTAAAACATTTATCAATGTTACATCAGAATATTAAATTAACAAATACAGTAGTAGATGATGGAAATTTAGAAATAAATAATGCTGTAACATTCTGGGAAAATGATTCAGAAATAAAGCATAGTCCTGTAAGAACAAGTAGTTATGATGTATCACATATATCTATTACTTATCCGGAAAATGGGAAAAAGATTAGATTACAAAATATAAAAAGTAATGATAATAATTTAAATATAACGGAATCTTTTAGTATTTATCTTGGATCTTTTTCTATACCATATTCATTAAATATTTATTTAACATTTGAGCATGCCTCAATGATTAAAGTTGAATTACCAACATCTATGACTTTTAATGTAGTAACTAATACTGTAAACCCTTTAACAAATTATTTAGAACCAACATTTATTACATCTGACTATACTATAAAAAATAAGGGTAATAGACCTGTTACTATTACTCCTAGTTATTCAGTAACCGATCAAGGTGGAGTTGATTTAATTGAAAATTTAAGTGATAATGACATTCTCAAGGATAACAATGTTAAATTATCTGTTAAATTAAAGCTTCTTTCAACAAATAAATATATAATGTCTGTTGTAAATAATTCTACTGGAACATCATTTAATTTAGAACCTTATTCAAGTACTAAGTTAAGATTTGAACCTGGAGAAAATGGTATGGCTGATATAGAAAAAGAACAATTAAGGGATACTCAAATAACTAAAGGGAAAATTACATTTACTATAAGTAATTAAATTTAAAATATAATATTCATAATATATAAATTTAGTTGATTAGTTGATATTATTTTACAATAAATGTTGATAGATATATGTAAGTCAACATAAGAAGCCTTATTTTCTATAGGCCTAGCACCTTTTTGGGTGCTGGGCTTATACTGCTTTTTATATACTGAGCCAAACCGCGGGGACTTTCTCCATTGATTGAACCTAACCTAAAAGCTAGAGTTTTAATAATACCTAAAAGAGAGAAAATGAAAGTCTCTCTAAAACAAGTAAATAAGCTAAGGAAGGAGATATAAAACTAGCCCTAAGTAGAGCCACATAATAAGCTCCCCCATATAGGTCTTAAAAAAAATGATACCTGTTGTTTTAAATTACTAAATACTTTATAATACAAAAAGAACAAGGTTATATTAAACCTTGCTCTTTTAGAGATTTTCTATCTCTTATATAAGTTATTTTAGATATATCCAAACTCAAGCATATATCTTTTTGTGTAAGACCTTGCTCCAAAAGGTCTTTTATTTTTGCCCTTCTTTGGCTAACTTCTTCTTTTTTAGTTAACTTACCTTGTGCTTTAAGTTTATTCTTATACTTGGCTTTTTCATTCTCAATTAACTTTTTATCATTCTTTTTATAATAATCTTTGTTTCTTTCCTCTCTACTTTTAGGCTTATATATACTCTCAAGTCCTAACTCTTCACATTTCTCCCATGTTAACTCCAAATAATTTAATAGCGTTTCATTCTTGTATAAGTATTGTGTATGATTTACACTCCTTGTACTTACTTCTATTACATGATTTCTATAAGGCTCTTTAAAGTTATTATTAAACCTTAGCATTTCTTTTTCAGCGTTCTTGAAGTCATCTTCTGTTAAAATACCTTTTTGGTACTTCTCTTTAATTAAATAGAAATTCCTATATAAAAAACATAGTCTAGCTCTTAAATTACTTTCATTTATTGAGTTTAAATGAGCTTGTATCTTTTCTAAATCCCTAAGCCTATTACAATTTAACGTATATACATTATGTAATTTAACTACTTTCTTTTTATCCTTGGTTCTTCCTTTTCGCCTTTTGTACCACTTTGGAAGTTTATCAAGCCATAGTTCTTGTAGCTCCCTCAATGTATATCTTATTGTATTATCATAAGCTAAGAAGTTAATCTCTGCTCCATTCTTGCTATTTATACTTTGCGGTACTCTGTAATAACTCTCTAAATTCTGCTTTTCTGCTCCAAAGTCTTTTAATTCCTCTGCAAATACCTCGCTTATTCTTCTTTCAAGTATTAAGACATTATCTTTATGTTTTGGTATATAGCAAGTTTCTACACAATATATTAATCTTATTTGATTACCATACTCTATATGTGTCGGTGTTGGTATTCTTTTATCAAAAAATTCATCTTCTAACAGTTGGCTCACTTGGAATGGTTCTAAACCTTTAAATATCCTTTTCTTTTTGTAGTCAACGTCAACCGCCATTGCATTTATACAAAATAAATTACTTCTTGCTCCACTTTTCATTGTTCTAAATGGATTTAATGAGATAAATAAGTCCTCTTTATCCTTAGAGTTCAATATCTTATTTACCTTGATACCATTCTTAAATGCACTTATAGGATATGACCTAACTTGTCCTTTCTTCATTTTCTAACATTCTTACTTACAAAACATTCATCATTATTGACATATAGGTACCTGAATACTCCTGTAACCTCGTTTACCTCTTCATTACTGAAAAGCTCAGCATATAAACTCTTCTCTAATATCGCCCCATTTTCCCCCGCCTTTCTGCTCATATAGATTTATTATACCTATATTTTACATAATTTTATATATTTCTTTTTTATTTTAATTTTATATATTTCTTTTTTATTTTAATTTTATATAACTTTTCTCTAACAATTCTATTCTATTATCTCCATGGCTTAACCACTCACTCGTCTTATTAGCTGCCTCTTTTATACTTAACCCATTTTCTCTATAACTATCATACTTCTCTTGTGCTATTAAACGTCTTATATCATGGTTACTATGCCTTTCTATTCCTAGCTTATCCTCTATTCTATTTAAGTATCTATTTACAGAATCTCCTTTTATACTAAATAATCTGTCTTCGTGGTAATTATGTTCTAATACTTCTTTAACTAGCTCGACTCTATCATTTGGAATATCTCTTGTAAGTTCTCTTCCCCCTTTTGTATTTACAAATTTTATAGTTCTCTCCTCTAAATTTATATTATCTCTACTTATTCGGGCCACTTCCTCAACTCGAACTCCTAAAAAATCTTGTAATCTAACAGCATATCCACTTTCACTTCTGTTTTTTGCTGCATAATCTAATATTTTATTATAATCCTCTCTTGTTATAACGCTATTTACCCCTCTATCGACGCTTTGAGATTTTTCAGCTACTGGAATAGATATTTCACTTCTCCAATTCGTTTTAACGCCATATGTGGCGTTTATAGCCTCTTGAATTTTAAATAAGCTATTTGCATATGTATCTATTGTATTTTGTGTGCAACCTCTCGCCTTTGCACTTTCTAAATACGCTTGAATATCTTCCGCCTGTATATCCTTCACATAATTAACATCTCTTCCGTTATCTCTTAAAAATTTTTGTAAAGACTTTGCCATGTCTTTAAGTCTATATTTTTCCGCATAACTAAAAACTTTATCGCCCATGGATCTTCCCGCTTGTATCTTATATGCTCTTTTATCTATACCTTCTTTAAAGCATTTATTTATGGCATATGTTATCTGTCCATTAATATTTCTATTTTTCTTTTTACTCATAAAAACAACCCCAATCCGTCCTAAAACCTCATATTTACTTATGTTCGGCATTAACAGGCTCCCTATGTCCGCCTGTTAATGCCGACATGGTATACACTAAAAATAAAAAAATAATAAAAGCTTTTTCTTTTCAATCACAATTCTCTTTCTCTAAGAGAACTAAAATAAAATCCGCTATTGAGCTTTTAAAAAAATAGCCGTCGATTTTTCAAGTCCCTTATTATAGGGACCTACAAAATGTCTATTTAAAAATAGACACTAAAATAATATTGCAGCTACGCAGCAATATTATTTTTTGCATTTTACAAATACAAAAAATTAATTTGGTATCCTGTTTTTTTAAAATTTTAAAAATAAAATTTTTAAAAAACTAAATTTATATATAAAAAAAACAAATAAAAAAACCTAATCAATTTTAAAAATTTAAAACTAAATAATTAGCAAGTGGCTATACCACTATAAAAAGACTCATTAAACTCCAGTAAAAACTACTGGCCAATACTAATATTTGTTTTATTCTTTAAAATTTTTAGATTTATCTATTTGTTATTAATCTTGCTTATAAAATTTTATAAGCTAATATTTTTTTATTTTTTAAGCTATTCTTTTAAAACTATTTTAATTTAAATAATCATAATATCTTTTTAGATATTAATAGTTAATCCTAAACAAACGTTTAAAAAAATTTAATTTAAGTATTTATAATAACTTAAATTGTTATCCTAAGCTAAAAGCTTAAAAAAGTTTACTCTAAAAAATATAGAGCACAGTCATCTAATTAAACTAAGTATACTGCATCCGAATATAAATAACAATATAAATAATCCTTTTTAATATCAAGAAGGAAAAACTCGTAAAAAGCGTCCGTAAAACTCCCACTTATTTTACAGAAAAAATGAGCAGATAAATCTACTCATTTTTTTTAAACTAAAATCAATTTTTAAAATAAAAATATTATTTTTTAATTTTTTCTAAGATTTTTATAATTTTTTTATGTTTTGTTTTTTCTTCCATGCTTTCTAAAACATTTAAAACAATAACAGGAGCTTTTGTATTTTTACATTCTGCCAAAACAATATCACCTTGTTCTATATTTTTTTCTTCTAATTTTTTTGAAACTTCCCAAGCATATAATTTATTACCTCTAATATAAAAGCCTCCATCTTTATTTTTATAAATGTGCATCCCTTTAATAATTTTCATAAGTAAACCACCCTTTCTGACTTTTATTATATATAAAATTTATATCAAACTGAATTTCTTTAAATTATCACTAATTCACAACAAAAAGGGCATAAGGAGAAACTACTATCACACAAGGCAATAGACTATGCAAAGTCTATCGTTTCAAAGTTAAATTCTTAAAATCGCTCACAATCAATTTTAAGGCTATTCTAAAATCATTTCAGTGTAAATAGACTACTAAACAGTTTGAAACTTATTAGAATTGATTTTGATGCCATATAAAGACATATCAAAAGTTGATAATAATATGTATTTCTATAAAATCTAAAAAATATATATTAATATTTGGATTTAAATTTTTACATAAGTTATACATAACTTCAGACATAACTTTTACATAAATCTTTTATTATGTGAAAATTATGTGAAAGGGCTTTGCTCACTTCGTTTCACCAATAAACTTTTATAAAAGTTTAATCAAAATTTTTATCTTAGTCTCCGACGACACTCTCCATGTTGCAGAAGGACTGTCGTCCTTTTTTATCTCCCCCTTGATTTTATTGTGAGTTTTAAACTAAAATTAAAGTGCAATAGCATTAATATTAATGGTTAATGGAAAACCAAAAAAGCAATCTAAAAATTAATTTAGATTGCTTTTTTTATCGCTTAAATATAAAATTATTTAAGTAACTTAAAAGGTTACTGTAAAGTTTGTTTTTTTTATTTTTTATTTAAACCCTTTTTGTTAACAAGATAAAAAGATTAATCTATATATCTGGATTAATCTTTTTTGTTTTATAAATTAATATATTGATTTTATATATAGTTTAAAATTAAAATGCAATTGAATTAATATTAATGGTTAATGGAACACACAAAAAAGCAAATCTAAATTAATTTTTAGATTGCTTTTTTTATTTTCTAAATATAAAATTAAACTTAATACTACTATTAAGTTTAATTTTTTCAAATCCTTTTATTTTTATAATTTTTTATTATTTATATATTTAACCAAAAGAGCAATTTAAATTAATTTGGATTGCTCTTTTTTTATTTTAAAGCCCACTTTTGTAACCAGAATCTAAAATGTATATTATATATAATACTCTGCAATACGAGTGGGGACTTTTATTGAGAATATCAAGTTATAGTCTCATTTGTCGTGTGCAACTTTCAATCTTTTTAAAATGGCATGATTGCACACTAAGTTATACATAGAGTTGCACAAAAAGTTGCACATTTTTACTTGATTTCATAGGGAATTTTTACAGGGGACTTTGACTAT
>OAVR01000350.1_pt1 | contig 12393 bp, 12 predicted proteins | sample 1476451 | NCBI WGS metagenome assembly OAVR01 (sample SAMEA2580105, study PRJEB22360) | human gut metagenome | biome: human gut; feature: human-associated habitat; material: faeces | place: Denmark | collected 2008/2010 | reverse complement strand
GGGGGATATGAAAATTAAAGATATTAAGGAATTAAAAGATTTTAAGATTTTATATGTTTCCCAAGGGCATGAAGATTTAGTATCTATCAAAGGTAAAGAAGTACCTCGTAAAGTTAGATATATACAAGTTTTTAAAAAATAATTAATTTATTGAAAGGGGGTGATTGGGTGAAAAAAAAGAAAAAAAAGAAGAACAAAATCGGAACTGAAAAATTAATAGTGCTACTGACAACCCTTGTAAATCTGTTAATAGCAATTATTAATTTGATAGCACTACTCAATAAGTAGTTTAGTAAATGGAGGGGTTACCTCCCTCCTGTTCCAAAATTATTCTTCTTTAATTATAACAAATTATTAAGGAGGTATCAATAAAAATGACTGAAAAAAAATTAAATATTGCTTCAATAATAATAGTTATATTAAACCTACTAGTTAACATAGTAACATCATTTATAATAATTTTTAGGTAAGTAAAAAGGTGTCCTCAAAGGACACCTACCAAAATAAAAGATAATCAGATTTTATATAGATTTTAATTAGAAAATGGAGGAATTAATTATGAAAAAAGTATCAATTTTTAATATAAAAGGTGGAGTAGCCAAAACAACATCAACTGCTAATTTAGGGGCTTGTTTAAGCCAAAAAGGTAAAAAGGTATTATTAGTAGATCTTGACGCTCAAAGCAACCTTACAAAATTATTTAAAGCCTATAGTATGGACGATTTAACTGTATCAGATATCTTATTAGATAAGGATTTAGACATACATAAAGTTATCAAAAAAACAGATTTTGAAAATATAGAAATAATACCTAGTAATGTTACTTTAGCATTTACTGAAAAGAAAATTCTTTTAGATGTTAATAGAAGTCAACAAAATAGATTAGCAAAGGCTCTAGCAAAAATTAATGATGAATATGATTATTGTTTAATAGATTGCCCTCCAAGTCTTAATATGATTACTGTAAATTCGCTATGTGCAAGTGATGAAGTATTTGTACCAGTTAAAATAGATAAATTTGCACTTGATGGACTTGAATATTTACTAGAAAGTATTCAAGAGATAAAAGAAGAATTTAATCCTAATCTTAACTTCAAAGGTTGCTTTATTACAATGGATACGGCAACAACAGTAAATAAAGTAATAAAGAAAGAACTTAAAAATTTATTAGGCGATAAGATGTTTAATACTACAATAAAACAAAATGTAAAAGTAATAGAAAGTACATTTGATGAATGTCCAGTAGTATTTGGTAATAAAAAAGCTAGAGCAAGTATAAATTATAGAGATTTATGTAAAGAAGTATTTTAAAAATGTAGGTGTCCCTCGGGGACACCCCTAATAAAAAATAGTTAAATAAAGAAAGGTTGTTATAAATATGAGTAAGAAATTTTCATTAAGTGAGGGAATGTTAAATCAAGTATCACAAAATGTTAAGAAAGCAAATGAAATTGAAGCTAAAAATAACTTTAATGTTCAATATATAGATATAAAAGATATTGAAAGAAATAAGAAAAATTTCTATGAAATAGTGAATGTAGATGAACTGGCAGAAGATATTAAAATGAATGGATTAAATCATAATTTAGTAGTTAGAAAATTAGATAATGGAAAATATGAATTAATAAGTGGTGAAAGAAGATATACTGCTCTTACACAATTAGTTGAACAAGGGAATGAAATATTTGCTTTAGTTCCTTGTAAGGTTATTGAAGCAAATGATATTGATAGTGAAATTATCCTTATTCAAGCTAATGCTCAAACTAGAGAATTAACAGAAGTTGAAAAGCTTGAACAAGTGAAAAGACTTACTGAACTATATAAAACTAAAAAGAAAAATGGTGAGAAAGTTCCAGGAAAGATAAGAGAAATAATCGCTAATGATTTGAAATTATCTCCAACACAAGTAGGAAGATATGAAAGAATAAATAAAAATCTTATTCCAGAGTTAAAAGAAATACTTGAAAATGGTAACTTAACAATTGCTAATGCTAGTGAATTTTCAAGTTTAAGTGAAGAAAACCAAAAAGTTATCTTAGATATAATAAATAATAAAGTTGAAATTAGTAAAGACGAAGCTACTGAATTAAAAGTAAAACTAAAAAAACTTGAACAAGAAAAAGCCGATGAACTTAAAAAGATAGCAAGTGAAAAAATAGATGAAATAAGAAAAATAGAACAAGAGAAAGCAGAAGCTCTTAGAAATAATCAAGTGATGAAATTCTAAAATTAAAAACAGAATTGGATAAAAGCGAAAATAAATCGAAAGAAGAAATAAAAGAACTTGAAAATAAGTTGAGGGAAGAACTTGAAAAAGATTTGAATAATAAATATTTATCAGAGATTGAAAGTATTAAAAATGAAATCAATTTAAATAAAGAAGAAAAAGAACGCTATAAAAAAGAATTAGAAGAAATGAAAGCTAAATCTAAAGAAGATAAGTATAAATCAGATGAATTTAAAGAAAATTATAAGTTAATAGCAGACTTAAAAAATGCCTATTCTGCATTAATTTCTCTAACTAGACAAGAACATAAAATGACATCTAATAAAATAAATATATCATCTGATATTCTTGAAGAACTTGAAAGAACTATGAGGGCAACTTCAATTCTTAAAAATTTAAAAGATAGATTAAAATAATTATTATAAAAAAATTCTGATGAAAGGATAACCTTTCATCAGAATTTAATAATAATAATATTATTTATGTATAGTATTTAAAGGTCTTAAAGATGGCTATTTTACTAAATTGTGGAGCATTAAGCACTTCAAATTGATACTTAAGGCAAATCAAATAAATAAAAAAAGGCATAACAATGAAGTTACACCCTTACTCACAATAAGATTATAACTCATTGTTTGCCTAAAGTAAAGGAGAATAGTAATGAGTATATATGTAATTTTAGAGTATAAAGAATATTGTGAAAAGGTAAATGAAGAAATGACATTTGAAGGGCTTCATAGATATAAAAAGAAATTTTGGAGAGATTAATTTAATTAGGAAAGGAGCGATATTTAAATATGGATAATGAAAAAATATCTATTTTAAGAGAATATTTTGATTGGCTAAAAGATGAAGAGTTTTTTGATAAATTTGAAGTTTTAGATAGAAATACTTGTTTAGTAGAAAATCAAAAAATTGAAATATTAAGTTTAGTTGAGTGGGAAAATAAATATAATTGTGAATGGACCTACGAGTACGAAAGTATATTAATGAAAAAATATGTTCTAAGTAAACTTTAATATAAATTGTAACGCTATTAAGTTTTTATTATAAGTTTTTTGGCACTATTTCCATCACCCACTTATAACGCTTCAATAAGCTAAGATATTCTATTACTTTATCTCGTTCCATCTATCCGAGCGACCAATCTAAAGCAAAGAATATCTAAGCTTATTTTTGCTATAATCGGGTACCCGATGGAGTGCATCCAATTAAGTAAGAATTCCTTTGGGGACTTCTTTTTTTATCTTGTTTTTTTGATGCACTAGCCTATCATATCTCCATTCAAGTTGTAAAGCCATTCCATAAAAATTTTTGTCGGCCAACTGGATCTGCAGTAAGCAGCCCAAATTTTTTACTTCATTTTCCTTTACAACTCACTTCTATATGTAGTCCTAGGCTCAACAAAAAAACAACAACTTGAAAGGAATGGTGCTATTTATGAAATTAAGAGTAGTTATGACAAATGGAGTTAATTATTTAATTGAAAATGGAGAATTTAAAGATAAAGATTTGATGTCAGCTTTATTAAAATTCCATTCTGACGATTGGGGAATTTTATCTAATGAAGATAAAAATTTTCAGAATGAATTATTAAAAAATCCAAATTCAAAATATGAAGATAGATTTATGGGAGTCTATATGATAAATGAACATAAAATTTGGATTATGAGTGAGTATGATTATTCAATAAAGAGTTTATTAATAACTATCTTACTTCCAGAAGAATACTAATCAAAAGGTGTTCTTCGGGAACACCTTTTATAAATAATAAGTAAAGGAGATGTCAAAATGAAAAGTATAGTTTCTTATCCAACTAGGGGAGAGTACGGAAATAATAAATATAGGGGAAATGCTACTGGAAAATTATTAATAGACTTACATAAGGTTTATAAATTTGATGAAATAAGTGATTATATGAGTGGAAGCTTCACAACTGTTGATGTTGGTAGAGAATTAAATATAGTAACTAATTGTTATGACTTAAATGGCTTACAAGGGGAAAGTTCAAAATTTGACTTAATAGAAAATGATATTAAAGAAAGAAACAATTTCATATATTGGCACCCACCTTATTGGGATATGTGCGTTTTGTTTCTGCACAACACTCTTGGAAACAAGAACTAAAAGCAGACATGAAATTCTTATAATAGAAATTCATGAACTCTATAATTGAAATTACAGGTGAAAATCCTGAATGGTGTAAATGTAGGTACACTAAAACCTAATCCTCCGACATGCTGACCATTTCTATTAATAGTTGGTATGAAGCTCGGTGAAGACACGTGAAAATCGACCTGAGATGGTAGAGAAGTAATGTGGGGTGCTACAAAATTACTATGTGTATTGGAGCTATCTTTGATAGCTAGGAAAAATCGTGGGAAGCACGCTTCGTAAAGTAGGATAAATCAAATTGAAGATTTATAGTTCCGAATGGAATTTCAGTTGCAGTAAAGGCTTATGTCCTCCTTATACTGTTTATATCCAAAAAGGATATAAGTTCTTAATCCACCTACAAAGGATGAAAGAATAGCTGACGGAGTAGACACGGACACTAAGGTAATATGTAAAGCTAGATTATAGGGAACAAAAGAAGCCTGATAGATAATGCTAAGCATAATAGAATGTGATATATCTAAATAGTAGGAAATGACTATTGAAATCAGGTGGCAGCAGCCCGTAGTAGTTCGAGATAGGGAAAGCCTATTACATGGCGAAGGGGCATAGTCAATTTTATAATTAACAAATTAGCAAGTTTTGAGGAAGCCGTTGTGCATACCTGACTAAAACCTAAACAAAATCCGAAAGGAGGAATGTTTATGGCTCAAAAATTCAAAGCACCTAAAAGCGAAACAGAACTAAAGAAAATTCAAGATGAAATGTACAGGATAACATCCAAGTGCATTGAATCTAAAGAAATACCTAAGTTCAAAGGACTGGTAGAAATAATGTCTAGTGAAGTTGTCATAATGACTGCTATCCATAATATCAAAGCAAATAAAGGCTCGAAAACTCCAGGGATAGACCAAAGGATTATTGATAAAGATTACTTACAAAAAGATTATTATGAGGTTGTAACTGATATTCAAAATAGTTTTACAAACTACAAACCTGATATGGTGCGTAGGAAATGGATTCCTAAACCCGGAAAACCAGAAAAGCGACCATTGGGAATCCCAACGATTAAAGATAGGATAGTTCAGGAATGTGTAAGATTAATTATTGAACCAATTCTCGAAGCTCAATTCTTTCAACACTCTTATGGATTTCGTCCTTGGCGAGATACTCATATGGCTTTAGAAAGAGTTAAAGACCAAGTCCACAGAATAGGTTACTACTGGATAGTTGAAGGGGACATAAGTAGATTCTTTGATAATGTTAATCATACAATATTAATTAAGAAGCTATATCACATGGGTATAGCAGATAGAAGGATATTAATGATTATCAAAGAAATGCTTAAAGCTGGAATAATGGATGAATGTAAGAAAAATGAATTAGGAACACCACAGGGTGGAATCATAAGTCCAATTCTAGCAAATGTCTACTTACACCAAATGGATAAATGGATTACTAGGGAATGGGAAAACAAAGTTACCCAAAATAATTATTCAAGTAAAAGAAATCAATATCAATCTTTACACAGGTACTCAAACCTTAAACCTGCATATCTGATAAGATATGCAGATGATTGGATACTCCTAACTGATAGTAAAGAACACGCTGAAAAATGGAAATACAGAATTTCAAAATTCTTAGAAACTAATTTAAAGCTAAAACTATCAGATGAAAAGACGTTGATAACTAACATCAAAAAGAAGCCAATACATTTTGTTGGATTCACTTACAAGGTAATCAAAGAGCCTAGAATGAGAAAAGGATATAAGCCAGTCGTAAGACCACAACAAAAAAGAATTGATAAGAAATTACTAGAAATTATTCAAGACATTAAAATGTTAAGACTACCAATGACTAAAGAGAACTTAATTGAAAGTATTAGCAAAATAAACTCTAAGATAAGGGGTATTATAAATTATTACAGTGCAGCTAATATGGTATATTTTAGTTTAGCTAAATACCATAGAAGAATAACGACAGTTGCAATGAACGCATTAAGGAGAAAAGGAGTTATCCTCAAACCTGCACGTGAAGTAAACAATTTGATAGCGTTACATTCTAATTATTCAACATGGGTACCGGCAATTAAATTACCAAATGAGCAATTCATAGGTATAACATCACCGGCATTTTGTAAATATCAGAAAAAGTATAATAAGAATCAGGAAGAAACACCATTCTCTAATAAAGGAAGAGAATTGCATTTCAAAAGAACACGTAAGCAATTATCATTAGCGAGAATGGAAGAAATCTTACAAGCTCCTGACATTATTAAGTTTAATAAGTACGGTAAATCAAAAGAAATCTATAATTATGAGTATTTTATGAATAGAATGTATGCTTTAAATAGAGATAAAGGAATATGTAAAATTTGCGGAGAATCTATAATGAATGGAGATAACTTTCATTGTCACCATATAACTAAAAATCTTCCTTTATCAGCTATAAACAAAGTTCAAAACCTATTATCGACACATAGTAAATGTAATAAGCTAATACATGAAAATATCAGCCAAGATGGATTTTCAGACAAAGCAATCAAAAACGCAATAAAATATAGGAAAAAGCTAATTGTTAATTAAATAAAATTGATGGAACGCTGGATGCGATGAAAGTCGCACGTCCGGTGTGAAGCAAGGGAAAACAACTCTTAACAGATAATGCTGAAGATGATTGTTACCTATTGCTATTATCAAATATAGTGGTCATATATATGGAGATACCCCTTTAAAAAATGATTTATCACATATCAAAGATTATCAAGAGTTTATAAAAGCTATTAATTATTGCCTGGCAAAACAATACGCTAGTTTAAAAGTTGGAGGAAGAATGGCTATATTAATGGCTGATATTAAGAAAAACAAAAGGCTTTACTCAATGCTCCTTGATATGAATAAACTAGGAACTATTGAACAAATAGTTATAAAAGAACAATTTAATTGTATGAGCGACCGTAGAAAATATTATAATGAAAATTTCATAAGAATAGCACATGAATATTGTTTGATACTTAGAAAAGATGAACCTTTAATTTTAGATTATATGATTACTAAACGAGGAAAAATGGATTTAAGAGATAGCTTAAATATAACTTGGAAAGACCTTGTTGCTTCTACACTGGAAAGCTTAGGCGGAAAATCTAATTTAGAAAATATATATAAAAAATTAGAAGGTTATAAAAAAACATCTAATAATCAAAATTGGAAAGCTAAAGTAAGACAAACCCTTCAAATTAATACTAATTTATTTAAAAATATAGAACGTGGGATATGGGCAATAGCTTAAAAATATCATATATATATTTTTTTAAATAAACTATACGGTACTTTTACTAGGAAGTTTATAAAAAAGTGTTCCTCGGGAACACCTTTTTTATTTATACTAATTATTTAATTTTTCAACTTTACGTTTGTTATTTTCCCTTATTAATGTACTTTTACTTATTCCTAATAATCTTTCAACTTCTTTATAACTTCTATTACCACCATTTACTGTTAACATAGATAAAGCATTATCTAACTGCTCCTTAGTATAAAGTTTCGGACGACCTTCTTTCCAGCCTTCTTTAGTTTTTGCTATTGCTTTCCCAGTTTGAGTTCTTTCAACTATCATAGACCTTTCAAATTCTGCAAATGCTAAAAGATTAGTTACAATTAATCTTCCCATTGGAGTATCTTCTATTAACCCCATATTTAATATATGTATTCTTACCCCTTTATCCATAAGTAAGTCTATTATTTCTAACCCCTCTTTTACAGTTCTGCAAAATCTATCTAATGTTGTAACTACTAATGTATCACCTTCATTCAAAGCTTCTATTACTTTATTAAATACTTTTCTTTCTTTAACACTACTTTTACTTTCTTCATATACAATTGCAGTAGGATACCTATTTGTTATAAGACCTAACTGTTGCTCTAATGAATTTCCATCTAATTGCTTACGAGTTGATACTCTAGCATATCCTATTACTTTATTACTTATGACACTTTTGATACTATTATCTAAAGTTATATAGTATTTGCTATCTTTTGAATATAAATCTTTCGCTATTTCTTTAAACCCTGTAATTAATATAGAATACTTTTTGCTTCCTAAATTTAAAAAACGTTGGCTCTTATAATTAAATCCCCAGACTACTATTTTATCTCCATTTTGAAGAACAGTAATTTCTATATCTTCAAAATTATATATTTCTCTTGTATATCTATCACTTTTATGATTTTCTACTATTTCTCTTAAAAATTTCTCCATTTTTTGCCCTCACTTTAGATACCTAGTTTTGACACTTTTGTATATATTGATTTTACATCTTATCTTTTGTATGTGTCAATACTTTAAAGTTTTGAAACTAAAAATAAAAAATAAAAATGGTATTAATTGGAGAATATCAACTAATACCACTTTTATCTATAATAATTTTTCTATCTCATTTTTTTCTAATCCTGTAATACTACTAATAGTATCTATATCAAGTCCAGCTTTCAAAGAATTTTTAGCTACTTCTATAGCTTTATTTTTTTTCCCTATTTCAATACCCTTTTCCTCAGCATTTTCAAGGGCACTTACTTTATCTAATAAAGCTGCCCTTCTATCTTCATATTTCATTCTTTCTTTATCATTTGCACTTAATCTTAATAGTTCATTTTTTGCTTCTTTAATTTCTTGTATATTCATTTCAGCCTTTTCAAGTTTATTACTTATAGGATTATCTATAAACTCCATCCAGGCATCAAATACATCTTTTATTTCTTCATTCTTAGGCAGTTTAGGTAATTCTATAAAGTGTATTTCTTGAATATCTGTTAATTCCTCGTTTGTATTAATTTCTTTTAATCTATATATTGAATGTGCTTCTTTTGTCTTTAAACACTTAAAGTTCAATATATTTATACAAATTGTTTTTGCTAAAGTATCATACTTTTTCCCTTCTGTAAGTTGACTTTCAAACATTTTACTCCAATAATATAAGCTTCTCTTCACCATATTATGTTCATCTTTAATTTGAACTTCAATATTAATTAATTCATTTTTATTAGTTTTTGCTTTAATATCTAATCTACTAAATTTATCTTCAATAGATTCTTTATCTATATCATTATTCATAATCTGTACTGCTTGTATTGGATCTTTAGGCTTAATTACTGCATTTAAAAATGATATTAATATTCTTGGATTATTTTCATTTCCAAATATTCTTTTGACGACTAGGTCGAGATGATTACTCATCTTTTCCCGTCTAAGAACCGTACGTGAGTCTTTCAACTCATACGGCTCAAGCCTTTGTAAACGCTCATTTTTCATATTCACGCCAACCTCTCTTTATAATTTTGGATTTTCATACAGTCCTTATGAACCATAATCATTTTACTAATTTTGTCTTTACTATCTGATTTATTGTCTGTGTACATCATTCTTCTATCTTCTGCTATATCCATAGATTCATTACATAAAGGACAATAGCCTTTTTGTTTAATCCATAGTTTTTTCATATTTCCCGATAGCTTTAAACACCCCATTCTATATTTGCGTTTTTCAAAGTATTCTAAGTCAATAAACGGATTTTTATCAAGTTTTAATCTATGATGTCTTATAATATTCTTGTCACTCATTTTCTTTAATGTTAGAGTGTCACCAAATATCCAATTTCTATTTCCATGACTTTTAAAATACCTACTCTTGACCCATTTATTCCCTTTATTGGGATGTCTTCTTTTACACCATTTCCATAGCATAAGGTATATTATGTGGTCAACCTTCTGAAATATTCGTTTCGACACTGCTCCTTGATGGTAATTACTCCACCCTGTAATTATTGGATTTAATTGTGCAATTAACAAATCTTGATGTATTGATTTATTACTGTTTATAACATCTCTGAGTTTTGAAATAACAGATTTGATAGACTTTGTCGATGGCTTTATAAGTAATTTACTATTGTACTTTCTAATATTCCAGCCTAGAAAATCAGCACCTTCATCGATATTGGTTATCAAAGTTTTTTTCATCTGATAATTCTAACCCTCTATCCGCTAAAAACTCTTTAACTAACGCTTTAGCTTTAATTGCTATTTCTTTAGTTCCTGCTGTTATGATAAAATCATCAGCATAGCGAATCAAATGCACTTTTGCCCTTTTCCTTCCTTCATTTTTATGCCTTTTAAAATTATCTTTCAATAATTTATCAATTCCATCTAAAGTGAAATTAGCCAAGCAAGGGCTTATAATTCCACCTTGTGGAGTTCCATTATCGGTAGAAAATCTAAATCCATTATGTATAAACCCTGCTTTAAGAAAGCTTCGTAAAATGGATTTGTCCATTGGTACATTATCAATCAACCAGTCATGAGATATGTTATCAAAACATCCTTTGATATCACCTTCTAGAATCCACTTAGGAGAAGTTTTCCTACTATAGTTTATAAATAACTGCTCTCTTGCATCAGCACAACTTCTTCCTTTTCTGAATCCAAATGAAGTCTTGTCTGCAAGAGTTTCAACTACGGGTTCTAATGCCATTAAATAGAGTGCTTGCATTGCTCTATCATACATAGTCGGTATCCCTAACGGTCTTAGTTTACCATTTTTCTTTTTAATATGAATTCTTCTTAATGGCTTTGGTTTATATTTGCCTCTATTGAGTGATATCGCCAATTCATATTTCTCTTTACCTGTGCGTAATATTACATTGTCTACTCCAGGTGTTTTCTTACCTTTGTTTGATGTAACTCTCTTAACTGCTAAAAGTTTAGCATAATAAGAATTAACTAATAATCTTTGTAAATCTTTAATTAATTTCCAATTTTTATTTAGAGATGCTTTTACAATTCTAGATTGAATCTTATTAATAAACAAATTAATTTCATTCCAATCGATATTGTCCCAGATTAGGTTATTATTTATATTCATTTGTTTATCCAAGTTTGCTGTCTGTTATAGTACAGTCTACTTGCCTCCCTTGTTCGTAAGTATCATTCTATCATCATAATCAAAGACCATGATATAAGTCTGCACCCTTTCGGGTTACTCCAAATCTTGAAGAGCTATATTTTCTATTACTGAAAATCATTCGCTTTTTATATCTTCCTCTGCCCTCTACTGTCCAACTTTTGTTGGATATGTATAGGGTTTACCAAGTTCTGTGTTAAGACCAATTCAATTTACCTTAGAGCCTGTCTATAGTCCGGGAGCGACAGCTACTTCACATTCTGCGTGTTCAAACATAATGCGTATGCTCCATACCTTTTGGCTTAAGCGTATCAATCCCATTTCGCTTGATAGATTTTACGAACCTTACAACAGTTTGAGTAATCTGCTCATAGTAAATTATTTATGCTTGCAGTAGATAGCGTAGGGATTACCTATTTTCCTGCTTTGTCCCAGCAGCTTAGCACACTACCGTTACCAGTAATGCACCTGCTGGTAGCATTATTTCAAGTAGCTGAAATAGTCCGAAGGGCTTATTATTGCCTTAGACAGCTCCTAACACAACTTCTTGTCGCACAAAGACAAAATCCACTTTTGGACTTAATATTTCTAATCTAGTCACTATAAATCAACACCTTTTCTAATTAATATTCTATCTATATTATACTATATTAATTATTCTTATCATCTTTTTTAATATTATAATAACCATTCTTTAATCAGATTTACTATAAAATCTCTTCTCCGCCATTAACATTACCCCCTTATCTATATACATAAATAATATCTAATTAAATTAATTATACTTTTATACAATATACTCGTAAATGAATATAATAAACTAAAATAAAAGTAATTTACATATATTATAATACATATTTATTGATATTTAGAAATACATTCAAAATATTATATATAGTTATTTAACCCCTTCGCTCACAAATTATTTTTTAATTTATACTTGACATCAAGGATATAATCATTCATGGCTAAGGTGAGTTAGGAAACGGCTCGCTCCCCCCCTTGCAACTAATATAAAAATATATACTAATTGCAAAGGGGATAAGCAAACACTTTATGGCTCCCCGCCCCTTAGGGATTCCTGGCCCCTAGTGGTTAAA
>OAVR01000348.1_pt1 | contig 12449 bp, 7 predicted proteins | sample 1476451 | NCBI WGS metagenome assembly OAVR01 (sample SAMEA2580105, study PRJEB22360) | human gut metagenome | biome: human gut; feature: human-associated habitat; material: faeces | place: Denmark | collected 2008/2010 | reverse complement strand
GGAAGACACCGACGTCGCCTTCACCGAGGACGTAGCAAAGCGCTACGAGTCCTACGGCTGGGATGTTCAGCGCGTGGACTGGACCCGCACCGGCGACTACGTTGAGGACGTCGCAGAACTGTACGCCGCTATTGAGCGTGCAAAGGCTGTCACCGACAAGCCCTCCTTCATTGAGCTGCGCACCATCATCGGCTACCCTGCACCCACCAAGCAGAACACCGGCGCTGTGCACGGCTCCAAGCTGGGCGCTGAAGAGGTCGCCGCAACCAAGGAACTGCTCGGCTTCGACCCCGCCAAGAGCTTCTTCGTCGAGGAGAACGTCCTGGCACACACCCGCCAGCTTGTCGAGCGCGGCGCCGCTGCGCACAAGGCATGGGACGAGAAGTTCGAGGCGTGGGCTAAGGCTAACCCCGAGCGCGCCGAACTGTACAAGCGCCTCGTCGCAGGCGAACTGCCCGCAGACTACAAGGCTGCCTTCCCTGTGTTCGAGGCTGGCACCTCCGTGGCAACCCGCGCGGCGTCCGGCACCGTCATCAACGCTATCGCTGACACATTCCCCGAACTGTGGGGCGGCTCCGCTGACCTCGCCGGCTCGAACCTGACCACCATCAAGGGTGCAGAGTCCTTCAACCCGGCATCGCGCAGCACCGAAGACTGGACCGGCAACCCCTACGGCCGCGTGCTGCACTTCGGTATCCGTGAGCAGGCTGCCGCAGCCATCGTTAACGGTATTGTGCTCTCCTCCCCGACCCGCGCGTTCTCGGGCACCTTCTTTGTGTTCTCCGACTACCAGCGCCCGGCCGTTCGCCTCTCCGCGCTGATGGGCGTTCCCGCACTGTACGTGTGGACCCACGACTCCATCGGTGTGGGCGAAGACGGCCCCACCCACCAGCCGATCGAGCACCTCTCCGCCCTGCGCGCCATCCCCGGCTTCGATGTTGTTCGCCCCGCGGACGCTAACGAAACCGCCGTCGCATGGCGCACCATCCTGGAGAAGTCCGACCGCCCCGCAGGCCTCGTGCTCTCCCGCCAGAACCTGCCCGTCTGGGCTCGTGAGGACGTGCACGCGGACGCTGAGGGTGAGAAGTTCGCTTCCGCTGAGGGCACCGCACGCGGCGGCTACATCATGGCTGACACCGAGGGCACCCCGGACGTCATCCTGATTGCTACCGGTTCCGAGGTTGAGCTCGCCGTTCAGGCTCGCGCAACCCTCGCAGAGCAGGGCATCGCGGCTCGCGTGGTTTCCATGCCTTCACGTGAGTGGTTCGCTGAGCAGGACGCAGAGTACCGCGAGTCGGTTCTGCCCTCCTCGGTTGCCGCCCGCGTCTCCGTCGAGGCTGGCCTGGCGATGAGCTGGTACGACCTGCTCGGCACCGCTGGCCGCGCCGTGTCCATCGAGCACTTCGGTGCATCCGCCGATGCGAAGACCCTGTACCGCGAATTCGGTATCACCGCGGAGGCTGTCGTGGCTGCCGCTAAGGAATCCATCGAGGCCGCTAAGTAGGCAGTAACAACGCCGCGGTAACTGCCGCGCACACTGCGCTCCCCCTGTACGGGTGGGGTGCGGACGCAACGGGTAGGCTCCGGCTGACCGCTCAGCCGGAGCCTCCCGCCGCCCAGAAGATTTCACTGATATCTCAAATTTCAATTTCGACAAAGAATCGAAGGTTTTCACATGTCTGAGTCCACTCAGAAGCTTTCCGACGCCGGTGTCTCCATCTGGCTTGACGACCTCTCCCGTGAGCGTCTGACCAGCGGCAACCTTGCCGAACTCATCAAGACCCACAACGTCGTCGGTGTGACCACCAACCCCACCATCTTCGCTGGCGCGCTCTCCAAGGGCGCCGCATACGCTGAGCAGATGCGTGAGCTTGCCGCCGCCGGCGCAAGCGTTGAAGAGGCAGTCTTCGCCGCAACCTGCGACGACGTACGCGCAGCCTGCGATGTGTTCGCACCCGTCTACAAGGCGTCCAACGGTTTTGACGGCCGCGTCTCCATCGAGGTTGACCCCCGCCTGGCACGCGATGCCGAAGGCACCGCCAAGATGGCACGTGAACTCTACGAGCGCGTGGGCCGCGAAAACGTCATGATTAAGATTCCCGCAACCCAGGAAGGCCTGCGCCCCATCGCGGAGACCCTGGCTGCTGGCATCAGCGTGAACGTGACCCTGATCTTCTCCCTGACCCGCTACCGCGAGGTCATCAACGCCTACATGCTCGGCCTGGAGCAGGCGCTGGAGAACGGTAAGGACCTGTCCACCATCCACTCGGTCGCATCCTTCTTCGTCTCCCGCGTAGACACCGAAATCGATGCACGCCTCGAAGCTGCCGGCGGCGACGCTGTGCAGCTCAAGGGCAAGGCAGGCCTGGCAAACGCACGCCTCGCCTACGAGGTGTTCGAGGAAATGTTCTCCTCCGAGCGTTGGGCACGCCTGCAGGCACACGGCGCAAACGTACAGCGCCCGCTGTGGGCATCCACCGGTGTGAAGGACCCCTCGCTGCCGGACACCCTGTACGTCACCGGCCTGGTCGCACCCAACACCGTGAACACCATGCCCGAGGCAACCCTGAACGCTGTTGCCGATCACGGCGAGGTTACCGGCAACACCATCGTGCCGAACTACTCCGAGTCCAACAACGTTCTGGACGCTATCTCCGTTCACGTCTCCTACCCGGAGGTCGTGGAAAAGCTCGAGGTTGAGGGCCTGTCCAAGTTCGACGTCTCCTGGGAAGAGCTGCTGCAGACCGTCCGCGAAGCACTCGAGCAGGCTAAGTAAAACCAGGCGACACAGCCGAATCTACAGCTGCTGAAATTCGGAAGCCACTGAAGTTCAGCAGCCGCTGAAATATAGCGCATGACCAATGCGTTCCCGGTGTGCACCACCCGACGCACACCAACCGATATGCACGCCCAACATATTGTGGGCACAGCACCAATCCGCCGGGATTCTCGTAGAGATTCTGACCGGGATTTTCGCCAGGGTTCCCGCAGGGCTTCACCGCCCGGGGCGTCCCAGGGAATCTCGGCGAATTAGGGTGCCACTGAGACAATCCCGTCAAAACCGGTACAATACAGGGTACACACCTTCCAGAATGCGGCATCGCCTCCGCGCGACAAGGTACGAACCGCGCGCCGCACGAACCAACCAAGGCAATCAAAGGAATATATTGTGACTATCGGTCATGAAGCGAACCCCCTCAGGGACACTCGCGACCGCCGCATTACCCGCATTGCGGGGCCGTCCGCGCTCGTCTTCTTTGGCGTAACCGGTGACCTGGCCCGCAAGAAGCTGCTTCCGGCAGTGTATGACCTCATGAACCGCGGTTTGCTCCCCCCGAGCTTCGGCCTTGTCGGCTTCGGCCGCCGCCCCTGGAGCGATGACGATTTCCGTTCCTACGTACGCGAATCCGTTGAAGCACACGCCCGTACCCCCTTCCGCGAAGACGTATGGAACCAGTTCCAGCAGGGCATGCGATTCGTCGTAGGTGCCTTTGACGACGACGCAGCCTATGAACAGCTCAAGAGCACCCTCGCCGAACTCGACGAGCGTGGCGCTCACGGCAACCACGCCTTCTACCTCTCCATCCCCCCGAAGGCATTCGAGCAGGTCCTCACCAAGCTCGCCGAACACGACCTCGCATCCCGCGATAACGACACCATCAACCCCGTAGACGGTTGGCGCCGCGTGGTCATTGAGAAGCCCTTCGGCCACAACCTTGAAAGCGCACGCGAACTGAACTCCATCGTGGAGGCAGTCTTCCCACCCGACGCAGTGTTCCGAATCGACCACTACCTGGGCAAGGAAACCGTGCAGAACATCCTGGCGATGCGTTTCTCCAACCAGATGTTCGAACCGCTCTGGAACTCCAACTACGTTGACCACGTCCAGATCACCATGGCAGAAGACATCGGCATCGGCTCCCGCGCAGGCTACTACGACGGCGTGGGTGCAGCCCGCGACGTCATCCAGAACCACCTGTTGCAGCTGCTCGCCCTCACCGCCATGGAAGAGCCCCTCAGCCTCGACGCCAAGCACCTGCGCGCCGAAAAGGCTAAGGTCCTCGAAGCGCTCCGCATTGACGATCTGCCGAACTCCTTCGCGCTCGGCCAGTACGCCGCAGGCTACCAGGGCGGCGAGCACGTCAACGGCTTCTTCGACGAAAACGACATCCCCGCAGACTCCCGCACCGAAACCTTCGCAGCGCTGAAGGTGTCCATCGCAAACCGCCGCTGGGAAGGCACCCCCTTCTACCTGCGCGCCGGCAAGCGCCTGGGCCGCCGCGTCACCGAAATCGCCGTGGTCTTCAAGAAATCCTCCGACCGTCTCTTCGGCGAACGTGAAAACCCGCAGGTCGGCCAGAACGCCATCGTCATCCGCGTGCAGCCCGACGAAGGCATGACCATCCGATTCTCCGCGAAGGTGCCCGGCACCCAGATGGAAATCCGCGACGTCAACATGGACTTCGGCTACGGCCACTCCTTCACCGAAGAGTCCCCCGAAGCCTACGAACGCCTCATCCTGGACGTTCTGCTCGGCGAGCCGCCGCTGTTCCCCCGCCACGAAGAAGTTGAGCTCTCCTGGAAGATCCTCGACCCCTTCGAAGAGTACTGGGAAGAAAACCGCATTAAGCCTGAACCCTACGAGTCCGGTTCGTGGGGTCCGCGTTCAGCACACGAGATGCTTGAGCGTGACAACCGCGCTTGGAGGCGCCCGTGATCTCGCACCTGCATAACACCACCGTTTCCGCTATCAACAAGGAACTGAGCCACCTGACTGCCGCCAACGGTAGCCTCAGCAGCGGACGAGTTCTCACCCTCGTTGTTCTCGCGGAAAAGGGCCACTCCCGCGAAGCAATGCGCGCCGCGATTCGTGCCTCCCACGAACACCCGAGCCGCATTATTGTGCACATCTCCCACGATCCGCTCGACCCCGACCAGCTGGATGCAGAAATCCACCTCGGCGGCGACACCGGCGCATCCGAGATGATTGTTCTGCGCGGCTGGGGTAGCGCATCTCGCCCGACCGAAGCACTGATCTCCGGTCTACTGCTGCCGGACTCCCCGATTGTGGTCTGGTGGCCGCACTCGGTGCCCGAGAACCCGGCACAGCACTCCATCGGTCGTATCGCGCAGCGTCGCATTACCGACTCTGCACGCGCCGACGACCCGAAGGAAGCGCTGCGTAAGCTCACCGACGTATTCCGTGCAGGCGACACCGACCTGGCATGGACCCGCCTCACCCTGTGGCGCACCCAGCTGGCAGCGCTCATGGAGCAGATGCCTTCCTCCCCCGTGCGCCGCGTGGTTGTGTGGGGTTCGAGCAAGTCCCCGTCCGTGGTGCTGCTCGGTACGTGGCTCGGTTGGAAGCTTGAAGCGCCCGTGCACCTCGCCACCATCGGCGCGGCAAACCGTGGCCTGTACCGCGTCAGCATTGAGCGTGAAGACGGTTCGGTGACGATGTTCCGCCCCGGCATTTCCGTGGCGACCATCTCCACCCCGTACGCACCCGACCAGCAGATTGCACTGCCGGTGCGCACCCTCGCCGAGTGCATCTCTGAGGAGTTGCGCCGCCTCGACCCGGACGACACCTACGGTGACGTGCTGAAGCAGGCGCTGTGCACCGTAACCCTCGTCGATGACACCTGCCAGCCTGAAGACATGCTGGACCTCGAAGAATACCCGGAGGTTTTCGATGCCTAAGATTCAGAACATGGGCGCATCCACCCCCACCCTGGTGGCGCACCCGACCCGCGACGCTCTCGCAGAGGACGCGGTGACCCGCATCCTCGACATCATTGAGCACGTGCTCTCTGAGCGCACGATTGCCCACATTTCGCTGACCGGCGGCACCATGGGTATCGCCACTTTGAAGGCGTGGGCTGAGAACGAGCGCGTGAAGGATATCGACTGGTCCCGCGTGCACTTCTGGTTCTCCGATGAGCGTTACGTGCCCGAGCGTAGCCCCGAACGTAATGACGGTCAGGCTATTGAGGTGCTGCTCGCTCCCCTGCTGTCGCACGGCCTGGTCGTGGGCAATGTGCACCGCATGGGTCCGTCCGATATTTTTACCGGCCTGGAAGCTGCAGCTGAGCACTACGCCTTTGAGATGCGTGACTACGCCGGTTCTGCACCGGCTGTGAGCGTGCAGATGCCCGAGGGCGCAACCGAATTGCCGCTGGCTGGCGGTCACGGTGGTGGCGCAGGTCATGAGCACGGCGGCTCCGGTGGCTGTGGTTGTGGTGGCGGCGGTTGTGGTTCTTCCGCACCCGAGCAGTCCATCGAAGAGACCACCCTGGATGAATTTGATGCTGAGGCTGCTGAGCCCGCAGGTGGTTGCGGATGCGGCGGCGGAGGCTGCGGTGGTGGCGGCCAGTGGCCCGCGCCGGTCTTTGATATCACCCTGCTGGGCATGGGCCCGGACGGTCATATTGCTTCCCTGTTCCCGGGCCGTAAGCAGGTTCTGCTGGGTACCGGTCTGCCGGAGGATCCGGTTGAGGGCGGTAAGGCTGTAACCGTGATGGTTTCTGATTCGCCGAAGCCGCCGGCTGAGCGTGTGTCGGTGACCCTGCCGATTATCAATAATTCGCGTCACGTGTTCTTCCTCATCACCGGTGAGGATAAGCAGGATGCGACCGGCCGCCTTCTGGCTGGCGCGAAGCTGGACGCTGAGGACCTGAACGCGGAGTTGCTGTTGGAAACCCCGGCGGTGGGTGCGCGCGGTAAGAAGCAGACCCTGATTTTTGCAACCGAGGAGTCGCTGGCTCCTGAGAACCGCCCGTAAGGTTCTGGTTCTGAACTGCATCAACAAAAGAGTGGAGCCCCGGATAGTTTCGACTATCCGGGGCTTTTCTCTATGGTTTTACACCACCCCGAATGGTACTAGAAGTGGTACTATAAAGTATGCCGAGTATTGAAGATTTAGTTGCGAAGATGGCCTCCAGCCCTCAAAACGTTACTTTCACTCAACTTCAAAAGGTATGCACCCATTTCTTTGGAGCGCCGCGTATCCGCGGTTCTCACCACTACTACAGCACCCCCTGGCATGGTGACCCTATTGTCAACATTCAACAGGGAAACTCCGGTAAAGCAAAGAAATACCAAGTCAAGCAGGTTCTAACTGCCATTCGAAAACTGGAGAATAACGATGACTAGTACTCTCCCCCGCCAAGAGCTCTACACCTACCGCGTCGAGTGGTCTGAAGACGACCAGGAATTTGTCGGAACCGTCGCCGAATTCCCCAGCCTCTCATACCTGGCACCCACCTCGACCGAAGCATTCGCAGGTATTCGAGAAGTCGTCGCCGATACCCTCGAAATCCTTGAAGAAGACGGCCGCGAGGCACCCGAGCCGTTCTCCCTGCGTTCCTTCTCGGGACGATTCAACTTGCGTGTTTCACCGCAATTGCATCGTCGTTTGGTTCAGCAGGCAGCGCTTTCTCACCAGAGCCTGAACCAGTACGTGAGCCAACAGCTCGAAGCAGTCGCCTAAGTAAGCCAGTATGTCTTCATCATCCAACGAAGATTCCAAAATGTTATGACATGACAAAAGAGTGGAGCCCCGGATAGTTTCGACTATCCGGGGCTCCACTCTTTTGCTACGCCTACCTACTGTTCAGCAGCGGCAGGATTCTGTGGATCCTGTTCCTGGGCCTCCTCCGCTTCGTTCTCAAAGCCCACGTACAGTGCCGCCAGCGACGGAATCGTCGCCTCCAGCACCTCCTGCGCCTCCTCTGCGGTCGGGGCGAGCTTCGCGCCGGTCAGCTGCAGGTACTCGCGCACCGTCATGGGCTGCGCCCAGTCAAAGTGCTCACGCACGGCGGTGATGTTCGCGCCAGACTGCAACACGTTAATACCGTGGGCAAGACCGATATCCGTCACCTTCACGATAGCGTCAGTCTCATCAGGAATGTCGTACGGGTCGCGGTTCTGCAGGTCCACGATGAACGGCAGCACGCCGCGGCTCTCAGCGCGCAAGGTGAACTTGGTGTGCACCTGGCTCACCTCGTGCACCTCGCCCACACCCACGGCGGGAACCACCATGAAGCCCGCCTGCAAGTCGTTCACCGCGGCCAGGGTGTGTGCCTCCCCGAAACCGGAGTACAGCTGCACCACCGGCACGAGGTAGCACACCTCCGCCTTGAGCGCCTTGCGAGCCTCAATATCGATGTACTCCCAGGCACCGCCGGTACCGTCCGTAATGTCGCCGGAGTGGTGCGCGTAAATTGCGCCCTGGCTGTTTTTCACGGTCTGCGACCAGTAGCTGATCTTGTCCATGTAGTTGCCTTCGGCGTCGAACATCATCAGCGACAGGTCAATGTCCACGCCCTCATCCCAGAAGCAGAAGAGGCGAATCACGCCGGTGGGCGGCAGGTGCACCGTGGAGGTGTTGTAGCGGCCCATACCGTCCAGGGAGGGGCGGGCGCTGCGGGTGTTCAGCGGCATGATCGTATCACCCACCTGCTCGGGCAGGTAGATGCTGGTCTCGGCAAGACGGCCGGACAGGCCAATCTCGACCAGGCGCTCCAGCAGGTCCAGCACCGCCGGACTGTACTCGCGCGCCGGAATCATGGTGGCGATACCGGTCTTGGATAGGTTCATGCGCTGCGGGGCGGCAGGCTGAGCCTTCTGAGCGGAAGCCGAGGCACGCTGGGTGTTTCGCGGGCTCTCGGGGACAGAGGTGTGCGGGTTAGATAGGCCGGCGTTACGGTCAAAGAACGAGCCCAGCGGGTTCGGGATGCCCGCGTTCTGCATGATGTTCTGAACCCTGGCGACGCCCTCCGGGTTGCGGCGCGCGTAGTCAGCGAGCTCCCGGTCCTCCTGCACCGCCACAGGGTTGGCGGGGCGTTCCTTCGGCGGATTCGCGAGCGCGTTACGCTGCAGGGTCACCAGGTTGCGAATCTGCACCAGGATGGGCGCGGAAACGCGCGGCGCCACGGCGGCGAACGCATCAAAGATGACCTGCTGGCCGGGGCTCGGCGCGGTGTCGATGCCGTAGCGCGGAGCCTCGAAAGCATCCAGGGCGCGCACCAGCTGGCGTGCAAACACGCCGGGGCGGGTCGAGAGCAGACGTGCCACGTTCTGCGCATCCCGGGTTGCGTAGGCGCGGTCCACCAGCGATTCGAAGCTGTACACTTCGCCGCGGTACAGGTCGTCAGCCCAGCGGCTCAGCGCGGTCAGTGACGGGTAGTCGCCGGGGTGAATCGCCTTGACGAGGCGCTTGTACATTTCGGCGGCGGGTGCGCTGTCGTAGCGGGCACCGACCGGGTCAGCCTCCAGTACCCGGTTGAGCAGGTGCGCGATGCGGGTGCGTTCGTTACGGCGTAGCTTCAGGCGCGGCGCGATGCTCAGGCTCAGGTCCCCCACCGTGCCGTTGTAACGCAGGCGCGAGTAGGCGGCGGCGAGGGCGAGCGCCTCCTTCATGGTGCGCAGATGCTCGGCGTCTTCGGGGTGCAGGCAGGCGGCGATGAACACGCGGTTTTCACGACTGGTGTTCTCCGGTCGGGCAGCCGGCAGCGCGTCATGCTGGGCGAGGAAACGGCGCAACGCCACCAGGTCGCGCTGGTCGGTCTGGTTGTACGCCTGCTGCTGACCGAGCAGCTGCTGGTAGAGGGCACCCGCCATGATCAGGGCGTTCTGCACGCCGCTGACCATCTGCAGGGGTCGGCGGTTGCGTTCCATACTGGTGAAGTTGGAGCGGCTCATCGGCTGCTGCCACTCGTAGGGCACGTAGTTCTCGGGCAGGCCGCCAAGGATGCGCTCGGTGCCGTCCGGGTTATAGTACGGGTTGGAAAGGTAGTGCATGATCTGCTCGGTGTAGCGTTGCTCGTCGGTGAGCGTCAGGGCGCGCAAATCAAAGTCGCGACGGAACACGCGGCCGGGGCGGTACCCGTATTCGTAGGACCAGATGGTTGCGAACAGGGCAAATTCGTTGGCGCTGGCGTTCAGCGCCTGGGCGAGGGACTCAGGGCTGAGGGTCAGACCGCAATTGCTCAGGACGGATACTCGCCCCAGGTCGGTGTCGAATGCGCCGGAGTGGTGCAGGTCGTTAATGCTCGAGTAGTTCGAGCGGTAGTAGGGGCCGTACAGGTCGGTGAAGACGTACACGCCGTAGCGGCGCATCAGGATGAGGCGCACGAGGGGGCTGAGGCCCTCGGGCGCTTCGCCGTGAAGGTAGGCGGATTCGTTGAGGTAGGGTGATTCCTGCAGGTAGGGGGATGCGTCGTAGGGGGTAGTCACGGGTCGTCCTTTCCGTTGGTCTCACCCGACTGTCACCGTCGGTGGTGTGTCTATGTTCTTATCGTAGCGGCGTGGGCGCGGGTTGTCGCGGGGTTTGGTCATCGGTGACCTGCGGGGGTACATATTCGCGGGGTAACAGGCGGTTACGTATCGCGGAGCCTGGGCGGCACTTATCCGTTGCTTGTTGATCGGTCGCTTGCTGATCTGTTGGCCGCTTATCTGTCAGCCGCGTGGGAACTGGGTTAAAAGAAAAAATGGCGGGAAGCGAAGAATCCGATAAATATAGGAAAGATATTTCAGAAAGTAGGACTCTTCATGATCCGCCATTACCTATAGAGTACTCCCGCCCCGCGACGGTGGTCAAGCCGTTTCGTCACGGGGCGGTGAGTGCGGTTGGGTGCACGAGGTTGGGTACACAGGGTTGCGCGCGTAGGGGTGCAGATACGGCGGCGCAGTTACGGGGTGCTCCCCTATGACTCCCCTACCGTGAGCTACCCTTCAGCGCCTACCGATGAGGTGCCCCCACCCGAGGTGTCCCCGCTCGAGGTTTCTCCACCCAGCAGGGCGAGCGCGGCTTCGCGGGCAGCAAGCGCCTCCTCAGTCACGCGCGGGGTCACCGCAACCAGGGCGCGCAGGCTCTTCGCCAACACCGTGGAACCCTTCATTTTCGGCTCCAGTTCGGCGGGGATTTCAACCGGCGTACCGTACAGTTCGGCAAGCTCCACCGCCAGGCGCACATAGTCGCCGCCCTTCGTCAACTCACCAACCATCGGCAGCAGCAGGCGCAGAACCTGCAGCACACGCCAACCCGCCAGCGGACTAATAGCCGACACCTCACGCAGGGTCGCCACCAGGCGGTTCGCAAGGACCATCCCGTCCTCCAGAGCCCACTTCAGGGTCTCCGCGAAGGTTGACGCATCCAGCAGGCCCGCCTCAAAGAGCGCCGCAATGGCCTCTGCCGCCGCCAGACGGTACTCAGGATTCTTCGCGCTCGCCACATAGCCGAGCAGGGTGCAGGTCGGGGCGCCCACCTGCACAGTGGGCTCCCTCAACGCACGCATCAGCACGGGAACGGGGGTGACGGTCTTCTCCTCAACGCACTGCGAAGCGGCGAACAGGAAGTATGCAGAGAGCAGGTCCGGGTTGTTCTGAAGCAGCCAGGAGGACCACTCGGTGAGCACGATAATATAGTCGCCCCGCCACCCATCGACGCTATCGAGATTCAGCAAATATACGAAGGGAATGAACGCGGTGTTAAGAGCTTCGTAGGCGATGGCCTCCTCGGGGCTCATGCCAGCGGTTGCGTGGCTCAGCGCCTCGCGAGCCTCATCCGCGGTATCCGCAATGTCGCCCTTGACCTGCCACATGGGCTGGTACTTCACGAATTCCTCAACGTTAAAGTTTTCGAAGCCTGCCTCGCGGAGACGACCCGACCTGCTGGCCTCCTGGTATTCCCAGACTCGATCATTGTCGAGACCGCGGTTGAAGCCGCTCCAGGGCATATCCATGCCAGAAACAGTGCGATAAGTCCAGTCACTGTAGGTCAGCTGGCGGGCGGGTAGTGGTGCGCTCAGCAGACGAACGGTGCGTCCGTCCGTGTGGTACTCTCCCCCGGCAGCAACGGCACGCATCTGCTCGCGGAAAATCTCATAGAGGTCACGGTAACCCTTCAACGGCTTGTAGTCAGCATTCCAGAGATGGTGTTTATTCTGAATAGTCAGACGTATCATCTCTTCCTTGCCCAGGAGCGCGTTACTCGGGCGGGCTCGTGCAACCATCTCACTACGGTCGGAATACTGCAGGAGCGGCGTCAGCTCGGGTAGCTCCCACGACTCGTATCCCGCGGCCTCGGCGTTAGCTTCCAACACGGCGCAGAGCGCAGGCATGTACGCGACGTTGTTGTAGCTGTAATGGTCAGCAATTTTGCGCAGGGTACGAAGCTGCTGCTGATCTGCCGGTGCCAGTTGTCCGGTTGCGGCAAAGTGGTAAAGACGAGCCAGGTTCTCTCCCCGAGTGCTGGGAGATTCGTCCCCGGTCATTCGACTGGAGTTTGTGTTCGACTCCTCCGTAATGAGGGTGCAGAACTCTTCCAAATTTGCCATGGATGCAACAGGTTCTCGGTGCTCAACGCCGGGCAATAGCACCGGCGGCACCTCTACGGAGGCGCCCGCCGCCTCCGCCTCTTCCTGCTGGGGCAGGCGGTCTTCGGGCAG
>OAVR01000339.1_pt1 | contig 13026 bp, 10 predicted proteins | sample 1476451 | NCBI WGS metagenome assembly OAVR01 (sample SAMEA2580105, study PRJEB22360) | human gut metagenome | biome: human gut; feature: human-associated habitat; material: faeces | place: Denmark | collected 2008/2010 | reverse complement strand
GCTGCTCCAATCATTTCATCAGTCAAAAGACTTGCTTCAGAAGCCAGCATACCTAGACCAAGACCTGGGTAAATCAAGGCATTATTGGCTTGACCAATCACATAGTCTACACCTTTATAAGAAACCGTATCAGCAGGAATTCCTGTTGCGACAAAAGCTTTACCATCTGACCATTCAATCAAATCTTTGGCACTAGCTTCTGCTAGTTTGGTTGGATTTGACAAAGGGAAAATCATCGGACGTTCTGTATTTTCACACATAGCTTCTACTATTTCTTTAGTGAAGGTATTAGGTTGTGTTGAAGTTCCTACAAGAATGGTTGGCTTCACGGTTCTGACTACTTCAAGCAGGTCAGTCAACTTATCTGCATTGGCAAAGTCAGCACGTTTCTTAGCAAACGGTTTTTGTTCAGGAGTTAGGTCATCCATGTCATCAAAGAGAAGACCTTGTTTATCAACCATAAAGAAACGTTTATAGGCTTCTTCTTCAGAAAGACCTTCACTCACCATTTCACGAAGAACACGAGAAGCAATTCCTGCACCCGCAGTACCACCACCATAGCAGAGATAAACTTGATCTGTTAATTTTTCACCACTAATATCCAGTGAACCAAAGATACCACCTAAGGTAACGATTCCTGTACCTTGAATATCATCATTAAAAGTTGGAATTTGTTTCCGGTATTTTTCAAGGATGTTGGCAGCATTCAAGCGACCGAAATCTTCCCAGTGAAGGTAGAGTTTAGGGAAGAGGCGTTCTGCAGTTTGAACAAATTGATCGATAAAATCATAGTAACGATCACCACGTACACGTTCGTGACGATTTCCTAAGTAATTAGGATTGTTACGCAATTCTTCACGGTTGGTACCTGCATCAATGACCAAAGGAAGTACCATTGAAGGATCAATTCCTGCAGCCCCAGTATAGACCATCAATTTCCCAACAGAAATATCGACACCATTTGTTCCCCAGTCTCCAATACCAAGAATACCTTCTGCATCTGTCACAACAATAAGACGAATTTCACGGTCCCCTGCTGCATTTTTCAAAGTTGCTTCGATATTTTCAGGATGATTGATATCAAGATATGCGGCATATTGTGGATCTACAAATAGGTCGCTATAACCCTCAATGGTATCAGCAATGGTTGGGTCATAGACAATGGGATTAAATTCTTCCAAATGTTGAGCAAACAGGTAATAGAAAAGGGTACGGTTGGTATTAAAAATTTCCATTAGGAACAAACGTTTTTCCAAATCGTTAACCTTTGTTTGCATTTGCGCATAAGTTTGCGCTGCTTGTTCTTCAATGGTTTGAGCGTAAGGTGGCAGGAGGCCAATGAGACCTAGTTGCTTACGTTCCTCTAAAGTAAAGGCAGTTCCTTTATTGAGGAAAGGGTTGTTTAAAATATCATGTGCAGTCATCATGTGACCTCCTTATTAGTTTATTTTATTATACCACTTATTTACATTAAATGACACTTTGTTCTATATATGATACAATGTGAATGAATCAGTCAATGAAAGTTCAGGCGATACAACCAAAAATGATGCGATTTCAAAAGATAACAAAATAATAGGTTTATCCATCACTTCCTAGATAGTCACGGTCATCTCTTAAAAAAGCCTGTTCCTTTCCACCTTTTAGAAGGTTATTCTCATCAAAAGATCCACTGTTTTCAGGTATTCTTTTTTCCACTTATGATGATCAATACCTATAAAAACCATAGATAATAAATCCAAAATATGTTTGTTATAAGATACTTTGTTTTGTTTAAGGTGTTATTTTTGTCATTTAAAACTTGTATTCTGGTTACATGAAAACAAAACATTATTTACAACGGTATATAGCGCAAAAGGTCAAATATTTGCGAAAAAAACAAAACATGAGTCAAGAGGAGCTATCGGAACGGGCAGATCTTGGATTAAAATACATCAATCAATTGGAAAATCAAAACGTGAATCTGACCATTCACAGTCTTGAAAAAGTCATTTCTGCTCTTGAGTTAACGCCTGAAGAATTCTTCAATTTTAATTCACTTGAATCATCTTCAGATCCTAACGACATTCTTTCACTTAAGAGAGTAAACATGAAAATTAAACAACTTCCAGTTGGAAAAAGGGAAAAGATCCTAACGATTTTTGAAGATCTTTTAGATAGCCTTTAATTGTCCTCTGACTCACCTCAGATTGTAACAAACAAAAAATCATATAGTCAAATTAGCTATCACGGATAATTTTTGCTTATCCATGTCTGTCTATTTAGAAGAGGGAGCCCAATGAATCTTAAGGACTTTTATTATTTTTTTGATCTTAGTCAGCAGCAATCCTTTACTGGGGTTGCCCAAAAACACGGGATCAGTCAACCATCCGTTTCCTATGCGATTAAACGACTAGAAAAGGAATTTCACTGCCAATTAATCGCGCACGATCCTTCTCACCGTACTTTCAAATTGACACCCCAAGGAGAAATCTTGCTACGACATATTCAAAAGGTCTTACCTGAGATTCAAGGGGCCAAAAAAGAGATCCTCCGGAGTCTCTCTCAATTCAATACGGTTGGTTTCCCACCAATCATCATTGACTATCTTGTCCGAAAACAACCCGCCTTTATCAGTAATGTTGCAGCTCTTCAAAGTATCCATCCTGTCCAAGAAGGATCTGTTGAACTTTTAGAAATGCTTTCCAAAGGAGAACTAGATGCTAGTTTCTTAGGGAGTTTAGAACCGATTAAAGATCATCGCTTCCAGGTAAGAGAAATGGCCAAACGAGATCTCTTCTATATCCTTCATCACAACCATCCACTAGCCTCAAAAAAAGTATTACAATTTTCAGACGTCATCGATGAAGATTTTATCATTCCAGATGAGCACTTTGTTCATTTAAAAGCCTTTGAACAGTTGAATGAGCGCTATCACCATGAGGCTACGCCCTTCTTTCAGACGGATGATATTCAGCTTCTAAAACAACTTCTTCGTAAACAAGTGGGGATCAGTTTACTAGCAGATCTTGCACTAACAGATGGTGAAGAAGAACTGATCGCGATTCCGATGGCAGAAAATGAACGGATCAGCTTTTACGTTTCATTAGTTGAACCGAGGGAAAGTAATCTCAAACCAGAGGTCATCCAATTCTTTGAAAAATTACTAAGCTAGTCGTAGTCTTTGTTCTTAGTGCTAATGCAGAAACATAAATAAAGTGACTAGCTAGTATTTTTTACGACTAAAAAATATAGTAGAAATGCCGATAAAATAAGGATTCCTGCAAATTTGTGGGAATCCTATTTTCTTTTGCGTACTTTGTATATTTTAATTATTTTATGTATATTTTTCTCTCTCGTATTTTTATCAATAATTAGGGATATAAAAGCCAGCAAAACCCTTGATTATTATACCGTTGACAAGTTTTTCAAAAACCTGTATGATAGAAAAAAGTTTATTAAAAAGGGGACGTAGTTTGAAAAAATATACTATTTCACGTAAACAAACTTTAACTTTAGCTTCTGTTGTTTTAGGAACTGTCTTCACAGGAACGACTATTGCTTCTGCTGATGACGTTGCACCTGCAACAACCCAAGCTACTCCTGCAGCTACTACAGCAGCAAAATCGCCTATCACGGCTGCAACCGAAGAAATCAACGCCAAAGCCAATACACCAGTTGTTCCTGTTGATAAAGCAAAAACTGGGGATGTTATCGCTGTGGACGTTAAAAAAACTGGCCCATCTGCTAAAACAGACGGTGCAGATACAACCACTACCTCAACAGCAACCATCAAAACGACTAGCTTAGCAGATCAAGACACACCTGTTGGCACTTCAAAACCAGTCTCTTCTACCAAGACAGCTACATCCACTAAAGAAACAGCTGACTACACTGAGACAACAACTGAAACAGTCAATAAAACAACTGTGGTCGAAGTTACAAAAGAAGCCGATATCGTCAATAAAAAAGAAGTTCAAGGAACATCCGACATCGTCTTTGTCATCGACAAATCAACTTCAATGGATTCTCACATCAGGGATACGATGAAGAATGTCGAGACCTTCGTTCGCAATCTATCGGCAAAAAATATTCAAGCTCGTTTAGGATTGGTTGAATACGAAAGAGCTAGTGAAGTTAAATACCATGATTTCAATGGATCTAAGTTCACAAGTGATACAGAAAGTTTCATTTCTGCTTTGAAAACCATCAAAACTAAAGGCTACTATGAAAATGCTACTGTTCCATTGCATCATATCGCTACTTCAGGAGACTACAACTGGGGGACTGGGGCAAACAACCATCGCTTTGCTTTCTTGATTACAGATGAGGACATTGATCTTACAAAGGATACACCAACAAAAGAAGCGACACTGAAAGCCCTTAAAGATGCTGGTATCTCTTTGACAGTGGTTGGTGAAACACGTGAAAAAAAAGACTTTGATCCATTGGTCAATGGAACAAATGGTCTCTACTTAGATATCGACAAAAACTTTGCTAACTTGTTGAACGTTCAATTTGCCAATAAAGTCGTTGAAACTGTCCAAAAAGGTCGTGTCTTCAAAGTCCAAACAGACAAGTATGAGTTGATCTCAAAAACTCATCGTGTGGCGAAAGTAAAACCACAAACTCCTAGCATCCAAACGCCTGCAACACCGACTCCTACTCCTCAAAAACCGGCTGTTGTCACTCCTGCAAAACCAACTGTCTTCACACCAGCTAAAAACGAGCCTGTGAAAACCGCAGTCTATATTGCTCCAGCAGCTCTTCCTCAGAAAGAAGCAAGTCTTCCAAATACAGGAAGCAAAAACTCAATTGCTTTGACGACTCTTGGTCTTGGTCTTTTTAGCATGAGTGCTGCCTTTGGACTCTCTCGTAAAACAAAGAAAGACTAACATGAAAAGCCTAATCAGTTGATTGGGCTTTTTAGCTCACTCAAAATTTCCCCTTCGCTATTTTCATTAGAAAGCGGAAATCTTCAACTTCAACCAAGGGATTCTTGTCCTCCGCTATGATATAATGGGGACAGTACAAGGGAGGAAACCTATGTTACAAGAACTAGCCTTTACAGGCCAATGGAGACACTATCAAAAACGCGTCCTCGATAAGAGTGAGGCTTTTATGGTGGATGGCCACCTGCATTTGGTGGCGGCTCCTGGCTCTGGAAAAACAACCCTGGGAATCGAATGTATCCGACGCTTTGGGCAACCAACCCTGATCTTGGCACCTACGGTCACCATTCGTCAACAATGGGTCGACCGGATTATCCAAGCATTCTTAAAAGATGAAAGCCAAGCGGAGCAACTGATCTCTCAGGACCTCAAACATCCTAAGCTGATTACTGTGGCTACCTATCAGGCCCTCCACAGTGCCATGAATCAAGTCGTCGGCCAATCACAAATCGAGGATAGCGATGACCAGGTAGAGATTGAAACTTTTGATTTCAAAGGCTTTGATATCTTTTCTACTTTCAAAGACATCTCACTTGGAACCCTCTGTTTAGATGAGTGTCACCACCTGCGCAATGAATGGTGGAAGAGTTTGGAAGCCTTTCGTCAAGCCTTCCCTGACTTAAAAATGATCTCCCTCACCGCTACCCCGCCTTATGAAGGGGATCCTGCCCTTTGGGATCGCTATATCCGCATGTGTGGGGAGATTGATGAGGAAATTACAGTTCCCGAATTGGTCAAGGAAGAGACCCTTTGTCCCCACCAAGACTATGTCTACTTTGCCTTTCCAACCAAAGAAGAGCAAGAGCAATTAGATGCTTTTAGCCAACAAAAGAATGCTCTTTTGCAGCAATTGACTTCCGATCCCCTCTTTTGCCAATACCTCCAAAACTGCCAAGCCTTATCGGGTCAGATCAGCGATGATGAATTGCTCAATGAGCCCAAGTATCTCTCTGCTACCCTGATCTTTCTTCGAAGCAAGGGAATCGCCTTTCCCAAACGTTTCCAGGATCTTTTAGGAGCTAAAAAACTACCTTCTTTCACTCTGGACTGGCTTGAAATTCTCCTGCAAGGACTGCTCTTTCAGGTTCCCCACTGGTACAATCTACCAGAAGAATACGAAAAGCAACTCCTCCATGAATTAAAAGCAGCTAGCTTAATCGATCGAAAACAAGTCAAACTGGTCCGCAACAAAAAACAAGATCTCCTGCTGAACCAATCCCTCGGAAAACTCAATGCGGTTCGAGAGATTTTCAAGGCGGAATACCAGGCTCTTGGAAGCCAACTGCGCCAACTGGTTTTAACAGACTATATTCGCCAAGACTTTGAAGTTCATCTAGGTGACAAGGACGCCCAATTCACTCAGTTGGGAGTTCTCTCTTATTTTGAATCCATTCGCAGGGAAAGCATAGAGCTAACGACTCCTCCTGCCATCGCTGTCTTAACAGGTAGTATCGTCATCATCCCAACAGTTGCTAAGCCAAGATTAGAAGAGCTTCTAGGAGCGGATCGACTGACTTACCAAAATGTCGGCCAATTATCTCCTGATGATTTTCTCAAGGTTCGCTTGGTAGGTTCGCAACATGACTTGGTGACAACTGTGACCCAGCTCTTTCAAGAGGGACTCATCCAAGTCGTGATTGGAACCAAGTCTCTTCTAGGAGAAGGCTGGGATGCTCCTTGTGTCAACTCCTTGATATTAGCGAGCTTTGTCGGCAGTTTTATGCTCAGCAACCAAATGCGAGGCCGTGCCATTCGAGTGTGGCCCCAAGATCCAGACAAGACCAGTAACATCTGGCATCTGGTCTCCATCAATCTTTCCCTGAAGAAATGGTATGAAAAGTCCGATCTTGAAAAAGAAGAGATTGAAGCCATCACTGATCAGCTGAAACAATATAGTCCTGATCTGGAGCTCTTAGAAAGACGGATGAAACAATTTTTAGGCCTCCACTACAAGGAACCCTTTATCGAATCCGGTATCGAGCGTCTGGCCTTTGACAATATCCGCTATACTAAAAAACAGTTACAGAAACTCAATGAAGAGACCTTAGAGCGCTCTACCCATCGTCAAGAACTACGGGATGGCTGGCAAAAAGCTCTTCCGATTCTGGAGAATATGGAGATAGCAAACGAGGTACAAGTGGATAAACACTTCCTGCCTCTGGCCCTATTTTTTGATGCCAGAAAGCTAGCTCGCTGGCTGACGGCTGCTACTTTGACCGATTCTTTCGCCAACCTTTTTTACTATTCACATAGAGGAGGAGGGAATAAAGCGTCTCTAATTCTTCTATTCGTCCTAGCTGTTCTCGCTCTCCTTGCTTGGCTCCGCTACTATCTCTATAAGAGTCCTTATAAACGGTTAGAAGTCTTCGGCCAGGCTATTCACCAAGCCCTGCTCCTTTCTGGGCAGATTCAGACCCAGGAGACCCGCATCCAAGTGGTCCGAGATAGGAAGGATGCCATCAACACGCTGGTCTATATGAAGGGCGGAACCATGCGAGAGAAAGAACTCTTCTCGCAAACCATGATCGAATTTTTCGCACCGATTGAAAATCAGCGCTATATCTTGAAAACACAAGAAAAAGTATCCGATCAGACAGAATACTTTGCCGTGCCAAGCCTCTTTGACAAACGTAAAGAAGAGGCCCAAGCCTTTGTCGAGCAAATCCGAAAGAGTATAGGTAAGTATGACCTCGTCTATACTCGAAGTACGGAAGGTCGTGCCATTCTCCTAGATGCTCGCATCAAGGCCTTGGCCAACAAACAAGAGCGCACCTTCACCAAGAAACAAGTGATGTCAGATTTGAAATAAGAATTTATTTCACAATAAAAGAAAAGTCTAGTAGATTCATTTCTACTAGACTTTTTCGTTACTCTATCACAATCATGGCCTTAATGGTCTTGCGTTCGTCCATGTCTTTATAGGCTTGATCAATCTCATCCAAGCTGTAGCTATGGGTGAAGACGCGACCTGGATTGATATCGCCATCAAGGACGGCCTTGAGCAAGAACTGCTTGTCATAGGTGGTAACAGAGGCTGCTCCACCTGCCACGGAAATATTTTGGGCAAAGGTCGATCCAAGCGCACGATTATTGTAGTGAGGGACACCGACGAAGCCTAAGCGACCACCATTATGAAGAACCCCAAGGGCTTGGTCGACGGCTGCCGCTGTACCGACACATTCAAGAGCGGCATCCGCTCCTCCACCAAGGATTTCACGAACCTTGTCAATCCCTTCTTCCCCACGATCCGCTACGACGGCTGTAGCACCAAATTCCAGAGCCAATTGTTGACGGTCCTCATGCCGGCTCATGAGGACAATTTGCGATGCTCCCCGCATCTTAGCTGCAATCACAGCACATTGCCCCACGGCTCCGTCCCCAATGACAACCACTTTGTCACCCCGTTTTACATGAGCCACACGCGCTGCATGGTAGCCTGTCGGCATGACATCTGCTAGCGTCAAGAAGGACTTGAGCATGGCTTCTGTATAATCTGATGGTTGCCCAGGAATCTTGACAAGAGCCCAGTTAGCATACTCGAAGCGCATGTACTCTGCTTGAACCCCATCAGACCAGTTGCTGCCGATATGGCGGTCACAGGTCCCATCATAGCCAGCGCGGCAGGCATCACACTCCCCACAGCCATGAGTGAAAGGGGCGATGACAAAGTCTCCCGGTTTCACCGTTGTAATAGCTTCTCCAATTTCTTCAACGATCCCAATAGCTTCGTGCCCACTATTTTGGTGCCCCTCTTCAATATCTGGATTGCGGTAGCTCCATAGATCAGAGCCACAGACACAGGTGCGAACGATGCGGAGAATGACATCATCTGGTGCTTCGATGTGTGGACGCTCCACTTCTACTAGACCCACTTGCCCAGCTTTTGTATAGACTGTTTTTTTCATAGGGACGACCTACTTTCTATTGCTTACTTGACTATAGTATACACTTTTTCATGGGCTTCTGCTCGTACCAACTCTTCATTAATGGTGGTGGTGATCATGTCCATGACTTTGACTGGCTTCCAGCTCTTCGATATTTCGCTTGTGAGCTCGGTGGGTTGCCAAGTCTTCATCCACTTCGATGGTGACATTTTGGAAGCCCCTCTCTTTGAGCAAGTCTCGGATAGACTCTTTACAGACCTCCATATGTTTGACATGCTCCAGACAAACATGAACAATAGCATTTTTCTCTAGTCCATCCATGGTCCAAAGATTAAGCTGATTGATACTAGCGACATTGTCCAACTGCTCTAAATCATTCTTAACTTGCTTGATATCTACCCCTTCTGGCACAGCATCCAGGAAAATCTTGAGCGTGCTCCAAAAACGTGGAATGGCTTTGGACAGAATAAAGAAGGAAATAGCAAGAGACAAGAGGGGATCTAGGATATACCAGTCAGTAAATCGGAGGACAATGGCCATCAGGATGACAGCCAACCAACCTAAGGTATCTTCCAAAAAATGCAGGCTGAGAATGGATTCATTCTTGGTTTGCCCCTTGCGAATGACCAGACTCGCCAGCACATTGACACTGATAGCAATCATTCCCAACCAAAGAAGCCCTTCGTCATTGACGGGCTGAGGGTGGAAAAGCTTGCTTACATTTTCTAAAATCACCATACCAGACCCGGTCATCAGAATGACTGCCGTTACTAAAGCCCCTAATAAGCTAAAACGCTTGTAGCCTAGGGTATAGCGACTATCCTCTTGACGATTGGAGATCGTTTCTAGAAAGGCCGAGAGGCCAATGGCTAGAGCATCCCCCAAGTCATGGACAGAATCAGCGAGAACAGCACTGGAACCAAAGATTCCCCCTGCAATAAACTCAACAATGGCAAAACTCAGATTCAAGAAAAAAGCCAGCCAAACAGCACGTTTTGAACTCATTTTTTCACCTTCCTTTGGTATAATAGTAATAGTATTATCTTCTCACTAGTATTATCTCTAACTCTAAAAAGAAAGGATAGGGGCAAACTGTTTAGGATGTACGTTACTGAACAATTTGTTCAAAGTGTCCATATGACAACACAGGATCGTCGTATTACCAAAACTAGAAAAGCTATCTATCATGCTTTTTTACACTTACTTAACCAAAAAGATTATGAGACCATCACCGTTCAGGAGATTATTGACTTGGCTGATGTGGGACGTTCGACCTTTTACAGTCATTATGAGAGCAAAGAGTTACTACTGGATGAGCTCTGCCAAAAGCTCTTTCACCATTTGTTTGAACGTGCTCAACACCTCTCTCCACAAGACTACCTAGCCCATATCTTTCAGCATTTCAAGAAAAATCAAGACCATGTGACCAGTCTCTTGCTTTCAAAAAACGATTATTTTATCCGGCAGCTACGAAAAGAACTGGAACATGACGTCTATCCAATGGTAGCCGACGAACTGATTCAAGCACACCCCAACATTCCTCACTCCTATCTCAAGCACCTAGTTGTCAGCCACTTTATCGAAACCCTCAGCTGGTGGTTGAAAAAAGGCAAGACTTACACCGAACAAGAAGTGATTCAGTTTTATTTGGAGACACTGAAAGTTGGTTCAAACTAGAAAGAAGTTTTTTTAATGACCCTCACTCAATTTTATTTTCTCTTTCCAGCCTTATTCATGCTTCACGAACTTGAGGAAATCATATGGATGCCCTCCTTTGTCAAAAAACTATCAGCACAGTTTCCAGATATTCGATTCCTTTCTTATTACACTCCTTTTACTTTCAATGCCATTGTCTTGGAGCAGTTTCTGATCCTGCTTCTATCACTTTTTCTTAGCTATCAGTTTAGCAACTATACTATTTACGCAACCATTGTAATTGCTTATATCTACCATATTTTCGGACATCTGATTCAGACAATTGTCCTTCTAAAATATGTTCCTGGCTTGTTAACGGGCATTTTTACGAGTTTATTTTCTCTATTCTGTCTCAAAAATAACGTACCCATCAATCTTTATTGGTACTCTTTTATCACTTTAATCCTTATCATTGTTAATCTTGTGCTTTCATTCATGTTTCTTCATAAGAAGACTCTCAAACTAAGGTAAGTTAAAGTCTTAAGTTCTTAACACTATCACATTACATTTACTTTAATTATCCTAGAAAGAAAACAAATATGCCACTTTATTACATTTTTAACATTATTACAGCCTTCTTAGCCCTTGCTTTTGCTCTTCTTCATTTATTAGTCAGCCTTTCCGAATTAAAAAAGAGCAAGAAGACCCTTGGAATTTACCTACTTTTTCTAGGAAGTAGCCTTGCGACCTTCTCTCTCATCCTCTACTTCCTTTTGCCGATTGTTGCTTTATTCATTTGGCTGATCGGAGTTAGCTTGATTTGCTACGGAGCCTATTGGAATGGCAAGCACAAAGAAAACTTCCATCTAGCCCACCACGTCATTCGATTGGGAATCGCTCTGATTCTTACCATTTTGTTAGCCCTCATCTAAGAAAAACTCAAGTTTTATCAATGAAAACTTGAGTTTTTGTATTTTCTATTTATCAAGCCATCAACACCATGAGTATCGGAATGACCACCATGGTAGCAAGGGTCGTCTCTGTCACCATGACCGCTGCGTAATCACTATCAGCTCCGTAGAGTCTGGCAACGACTGGGGCATTGGTCATCACTGGCATAGCGGACTGGATGATAAAGACTTGCTTCATCAAGCTTGGAAGAGGCGCCCAGTAAACAATGGTCGCCATTAGGAGTGGAGCAACCACGAAGCGTCCTAGTAGAATGAGGAGCTGATCTTTTCCAAGCACCAACTGCTTCACGCCTACATGAGATACCGACAAACCGATGAAAATCATGGATAAGGGGGTTGTTAAATTGCCCAGATACTGCAAATCACTGGCTAGAAATGCAGGGAGCTTTATCTGCAGCATCACCATGACTAGTCCCAAGATGAAGCCCATCAGAGGAGGTGAAAAGACTTTTTTCACACTCGTTTTGAGATCAAACTGAGCTTCTCCCTCACCGTCTCGCTGGATCAAGTAGGTCCCCAAAGTCCAGAAAAAGGTCGTATTACACATGTAATAGATCAAAACATAAGGAATACTATCATCCCCGAAGAGAGCTTGGTTAATGGGGAGTCCCACGAAAATCGTATTGGAGTTAAAGAACATAGAAATAAAGAGGCCACGGCGGTCCTGTCTCACTGCAAAGATCCTGGCTACTGCTGTCGCTATTCCAAGCAAAACAACCATAGACAGGGCAGGAAAACGCAATGCTGGCAACATTTTTAGGAGGTCAGCCGCTGTAAAACGCTGTGTGATGGTGTAGAGCATATAGCAGGGAAGAGCAATTTGAGTGACTAGCTTTGCGATCAAGCCACGTGACTTGTCATCAAACCAGCCTTTCTCACCTATGACAAAGCCCACTAATATCATCCCCAGAATGACCAGGATCCCCGATATGCTCTTAAGAAAGATATCCATGTTCTCTCCTTTTCTTTTTATAAATTTGAACTAGAAAACCCATTATTTTCAAGTCCCAAAAACTACTCTAGTATATCACAAAAAGAGGTGGCGCAAAATGCCCAACCTCTTGTATTTTATTGATTGTTACTAGTAGCCTTTCTTGGCCGCCTTCGTCCATTGGTACCAACCAACCAGACTATTGATCAAGTAAATAAAGTATTTCCCTTGAATTTGAAGGCTTTTTCCCCACCAAAGATAGATGGAGAATACATTAGTAGCCGCCCAGAAAATCCACTGTTCGCGGTAGACAGCCGTCATCAAGAGTTGGCCGACACCATTGGTCGCATCTGTAACGGAATCCCGGAAAGGCCGATTGGCTCCAACTGATTGGTAAATATAGCCAAATACCAGCCACCAAATGGCACTGATCGACAAGTACTTGGTCCAGCCTACCGCATCCAGCTTACGAGTAACAAACTCTTGCTCTTCCTTTTTGAACTGGGCTTGGTAGATCAAAAAGTGTTAAAAATAAGACAGTAACCTCAGAATAGATACTGTCTTATCTCTTTTTTTTACTTAAAGCCTTGATAGACTTGACAAATGGTAGAAAAGAACCGTGAGTTCTTGCCAGAAGCTGAAGTTAATCCTTCAACCTGGAAAACCCGCAGAGG
>OAVR01000332.1_pt1 | contig 13582 bp, 15 predicted proteins | sample 1476451 | NCBI WGS metagenome assembly OAVR01 (sample SAMEA2580105, study PRJEB22360) | human gut metagenome | biome: human gut; feature: human-associated habitat; material: faeces | place: Denmark | collected 2008/2010 | reverse complement strand
TTTCGGCATAAGACATAGTCTGTGCACCCTCCTTTTGTATGATACTTAATTATATAATTTTAGTAGTTTACACAGACTATTTTACACTCTCCCTAAAATAAAATTCCAATTATGGTTTTAGTTATATTTATAATTTTAATTACTATATTTATAAAAGAAGAATTCAATAATAATATTTTAGTATTTCTATGTTCAACTGGTATTACAATTTTTATTTTATACAGTTTAATTATTTTTGCTTTTCCATTTGATTATAAAAGATATTATACTTACTGGACTATGAATAAAAAAGGAATTAGTTACGCACAAAAAAATACAAGGGAAGATGGTATTCAGAGAGTTTTTGATGATTATATTTTACCAATTAAGGGAGTTTTAAATTTAAGGAAGTTAAATTTTGTAAATTACTCAGAAATTAAGTCAATAGAAATTATTTTTAAACCTTTTAAGGTAAATCCAGATAAAGCTATAGGTTTTACTTTATATACTCCCAGATTTCAATCAAATATGAAGGAAGATTTCTTTTTTAAAGTAACAACGTATAAAGGAGATATTTTTTTCTTAGATCTTAAGCCGTATTATTCTAATTTATCTAAAGAAAATAAATATTTACCTACCATTATCGCATTCTTAAAAAGGAAAAATTTAAAATATATAGATAATTATAATATTACTGATATTATAATCAAAAAAGAAAAAAATTTTATTGAAGAATTTTATGAAAAAATTAAATAACATTAAAAAACTAATATTACTACTATATTTTAAATTTATAGTAGTAATATTAGTTTATAGTATTTCTTTTATATAGTTATCTTTAAAACAAGACATATTGGGGTTATTCAAAAAAATATTATTGAATATTTTTTTAGCTTCACTTATGTATCCATTGTTCAATAAAAATAATCCTAGTAAACTATCAATATAATTTTCATCAAAAAATTCTCTTTTAGTTGGTAGATTATCATATTGAATTAAAAATTTATCTAATAGATCTTTTTGCTGTTGTTTAATTTTCATTTCATTATAGATATATTCTAAATAAATTAAATCTAAACTATTAAAAAATTCTTTAGCAAGAGTTAAATAAATAGAAAATTTATTTAACTCTTCTTCTATTAAAAATTTTCTTAAAATAATAATAAACAATCCATGAGTGTAATAATCAAGTTTTATGTTTGATGTATTTAGAGGTTTATTAGGATTAATTAAAATACAATTATTGACAATTAACTCTAGTTGATTTATATTAATTGTTTCAATATTATCTCTTAAATATAAAAAAAACCATCTTTGTTCATCAGGATATTGCTCCATTGTATCTAATAATAATTTATTATAATATTGAATTTTATTATACGATTGTCTATTAATATATTTTATAGTTAGGTTTAAGTTTATATGGGGATATGAAAAGTTTGAAATTTTGTTTACATATGTTTCATGTACTTTTCCTTTATAATAAAATATATGTTTATTTTTTACAAGTCTTCCTGCTTTGAATAAATTTTTACCACATGATAATGTTAAGTTGAATACTGAATTATCCGAAATTGGGAAATTATTTAAAAAAGATAAAATACTTTTTATAGTATTATTTTTAAAATCAATTATTTCATCAGCATCCATAGTTAAAATCCAATCAGATGTAGCGTAGCTATTAGCTTCATTTCTTGCTAAAGAAAAATTATCATTCCATTTACCATTTATTATTTTTATTTTACTAGAATTTATGGATTCTAGTATATTAATAGTTGAATCTGTTGAACCAGTATCAAAAACAATTATTTCATCAGCAATTTTTAAAGACTTTTTTATGCTTTTTTTTATATATAATTCTTCATTTTTAACAATATAAACAATAGATAGAGTAGTTTTTTTCATATTTAAATTTGCTAATTTATTTAAATATTTTGTTATATCAATATAATCATATACTTTATTTGATATTAAGTGAGAAACATCTATATTTTCTAATATTCCATATATTTTTTCTTTATAGCTTAATGGTATATTTAAATTGTCAAAAAAATATTTAAAGCAATTTTTATCTAAATATTCTAAATCTTTCATGTTACTCCTTTATAATTTAAATTATTTTTTATTAAAAAGGTAATATTTACAAAAGTATTAAAAATTTAATGTTAAAGTTATATTTCAAAATGATTAAAAGAAAATTGAAAATAAATAATTTAATAAAATAAAATTATTTATTTTCAATTTTATATAATAATTTAAGATTTAATATATTTATTATAGTGGTAATATGAATTAATTTGATCCAGAACAAACACGTCTAGCGTATTCACATTTACTTGCAGGATCAGAAGTTCCAAGTGAATTTAAAACGGTATCATGAAGGCAAGAAAACCAAGCCATTTTACAAGCATAATCCCCACCAGTTATTTTAAATAATTCTTTTTCAGATACTTTTTTTAAGATATCATTATTCATAAATATTTACCTCCTAAAAAATATATTTAATATATAAATAATACCATTTATATATTAAATATACAATAAAGTATTATTATAGTTACTTTAAGATATATTCAAAATATTAATAGAAATTTTTAAAGAATAATTAAAATATGATATAATTTTCTTAGTTTTTACAAAAGGGGAGGTGAATGAGTGGGGAACGCATTACAAGTAAATAAGGTAAACTATATAGATAATGTACACAGCAATAGTAAAGGGTGGATAACTAGGAGTGTAATAAATAAAAAAGGATATAGCCAATGGCACTATAAATACGCTGAATTAAAAGATTTAGATATGAATGGTGAAAATATTTATATAACTTTAAATACGTTCTATAAGCCGTGTAGAAGGCTAGAGAATATAAAAGAATTAAATACATTATTTATAGACTTAGATTATTATAAAACTGGTAAAACTAAGGATCAGGTATTAATGAACCTAGAAAAGAATTATTTTAATCAAAGTATTTCTATATAAAACTATGTAATAGATAGTGGCAGAGGATCGTATTTAATATGGCTAATAAATGCAGTACCTAGTAAAGCATTACCATTATGGAAAGCAGTTCAAGAATATTTATATAATCAATTAAAATACTTTGGAGCAGATAGACAAGCTTTAGATGAAACCAGGATATTAAGAGTTCCATGAAGTATAAACTCCAAATCAAAAACAGTAGTAAATATAGTAGATGAGTATGACTTATATCTATGATTTAAAAGAAATACAAAATGGATTTTTACCAGAGCTAAAGCCACATGAAAAGAAAAAAGGTAAACCAAGTAAAATAAATTTTATTTTCAGAGAAAGAAGTCTTTATTTTGGAAGAATACAAGACATAATAAAAATTTGTGAGCTTCGAGAATACGATTTAAAAAGACATAGAGAGCTTATATTGTTTTTATATTGTAGCTTTATAGAAGACATTGAAAAGGCATTAAATGATGTTTTAGAACTCAATAGTATGTTTAAGACAACCTTTAAGAGAAGGTGAGGTTATGATAGTGACTAGAAGTGTATAGAGATGTTATTTAAATAAGAATAAGAAATATAAGTACAAGAGCTATTGGAAATTGCGAAAGAAGAGCAAAAATATATGACAATAATAATTTCTAAAAAGGAATATAAGAGGAGAAATAGGATTTATCATAAAAAAAATTACCAATAGAAATTAAAATATCAAGTTAAAGTTTACTAAAAATGAATTAAAATTGATTCAGGAACTTATAGAAGATAAAATTTCTGAAATGATAGAAGAAGGCAATTATGATTTTTTTGAATATGATAAAGAGATTTTTGAAAGTATTTTAAAAAAGTTCAAAAATGCTTAAAATAATAATTTCTAAAAAAGGGGGAAATTAATATGATGGTAAGAATTGATAAGTATTTCATACTTGAATTACAAGAACAGAGTTATGATTTGGATTATAAAAAGTTGACTGGTATTTATAGAAAATCAAGAGAAAGAGAAGACTTTAAAAAGAATAAAGCTCATAATGATAGAATAAATAATTATATAAATACAAAAATGGCTGAAATCTTTGATAAATAATAAAAAAAGCGATCTAAATATTAAAAAATTTAGATCGCTTTTTTTTAGGTTAAATATTGTATTTCTAATTACCTTATACCAGTTTGTTCCTACAATATAATTTTAATTTAAAACTTATGTTAAAATCAATATAAATTTAGAATAAAAGGGTAACTAAGTAAATTTTAAAAAGATTTAAAGTTTAACATCATAAATAAGATTATAACTTGATATTCCCAGCATAAGTCCCCGTCGTATTATAGGGTATATACATTTTAGTTTCTAGTTACAAATCTGATCTTAAAAATGAACTTAAAAAATAAAAAAAAAGAGCAACTGAAACTTGCTTCAGTTGCTCTTTTTTTATGTTGTCGAAAAAAACTTAATAAATTATAAAAATAAAAGGATCTGAAAAAATTAAACTTAGTAGTATTAAGTTTATTAAATTTTACATTTAAATAATAAAAAAAGCAATCTAAAAATTAATTCTGATTGCTCTTTTGTAATTTGATTCTTTTATGTCTGTAAATTAAAAATAGAAAGTTATACTACTAGAAGTATATAAGATTATTTTAATTTAGTAAAGTTAATTTATATAAAACAAAAAAGATTAATCTAAAAATTTTAGATTAATCTTTTTGATAGTATCTAAAAAGCATTAGAAGTTAGTTTAATTAAAGAATAACCATATAATTAAATAAATTGTTAAATTAAATAAAAAACAAACTTAAAAATATAGTGTATTATATATTAGATTTTAAATTAAATTTAGTTTTTATACAATACAAAAATGCAAAAAAATCAATTTAAATTAAAAAGAGCTGTTTTTATTATAGAGCAGCTCTTTTTAACTTTCATTTCAAAAAATTATTGAATGTATTTATATAATTTTAATTCAAAAATAGGTTTAAAATCAATAATTTTATAATGTTTTTAAGTTTTTTTTTGTTTGAAAAGATGATACAATTAATTTAAGCTTTTATTTTTATATATAGGCTTAGTGTATCTCTATTTATTTTTTTATGGCAATTTTCTATTAAAAAGGCTTTTTTAAAAGCCTTTTTATTGATTTAAGATAAAATAAAAGTTAAAATAAAAAAGAAGAGATAATATCTTTTCTTTCTTTGTTGTTATATTATATATTGCATAAACACATAAAACAAAATTATAAAAATAGCAATCAAAAAATAATAATTTTGATTGTTATTTTTTGTTGTATAAATATTAAATTTAGTATAAAATTTAATAAACTTATAATCATAATTTAAAGTTAATTTTCAAGTTTTAAATCTTTTTAATGTATTTTTTTAAAATCAATTAGAGAAAAAGGATTAATCTATATAACTTATATTAATCCTTTTTCTTTAAATGCTTTAATAAAAATTTAGTTAAAACAAAGGGTAGCCATTTAATAAATGGCTAAGCATAAAGATATATTAAAATTAACTATAGTGAAATTATAAAAAAGTCATTAATTAAATATTAAATTAAAATTTATTTTTATACTACCTTGATGATATATAGACCAAAAACACTAAAGAAAAAAGAACGAGAGTCCTTCTGCCAAACGGCGAGTGCCGTCGGATACATATTGAAAATTTTGATTAAACTTTTATAAAAGTTTATGGGTGAAACGAAGTGAGGGCAAAGCCCTTTGTGTAATAGAAAACTATGCGTAGGTTCTACGCTTTTTATACGTAAAACCTGCGTATTTTATGTGATTTTTATACGCTTTTTATGCAACTAATCTGCGTAAATGGAAATTTTTTTGATATCACTAAAATGCTAGGCTTTGCCTAGTATATCACTTTCTGTGATAGCAGTTTTTCCTTATGCTTTTTTTGAAATCACTAACAAGTTTTTATCAATTTGCTTTAAGATGATAAAAATATCGTGAAATTATTTTAGATTTTGATTTTATTTTAGATTAAATTTGAGTTGAAAATTTTAGAAGTGTTAATTTGCCGATAGAATCGATTTTAAAGTGTTTGGAAAATAAATACTAACAACTAGTTGAAAATTGAAAATAAGGCATTCTAGAGCTATAAAAAGCATATTTGAATTTAAAGCATTATCGTTAAATTTAAAAAAGAGCCATTTTGGCTCTTTTAAAACGATGATTTTTTTGCTAAAAAAATCGAATTTTTTCTTATCTTGATACTAACTAGAAACACTGGGAATTTTTTAAAAGATACGAAAAACCCTTTCAAGTGTTGATATAACTAAGTTTAGTGTTTTTGAAATTTAATTTTTAGGGGTGGGAATTCGTCTTAAAAAAAAGCCTCTTCGTTTTATAATTTTAGTTGCAAGCAAAAATCAAACGAAAGGAGGCTTTTTTATGTGTATATGTATTAAATTATATAACTATTTTTAAAGAAATTGGCACAAAAGTGCAAGCGTGTCAATTTGTTTTCATTTAGGATTATACATATGAACATAAAAAATTCAATATGGAACAGTTAAAAAAATTAGTTGATAAGAATAAGAGTGGTAATGAAATTGATTGGAAAGGAAAGAAATTGAAGAACTTAGAATTAGCAGAAAGTTATAAAAGACTAGGGTTGAAAAAGGCTTATAGGGTTGAAGAATGTGGTACTTTACTATCATTTAAGAAGATTGAAGAAGATTTAAAAAAATTGTTTAAAGCTAATTTTTGTAAAGATAGACTTTGTCCAATGTGTAGTTGGAGAAGGAGCATGAAAGTATTTGGACAAGTATCAAAAGTAATGGATAGAGCATTAGAAGATAAAGAATATAGATTTTTATTTTTAACATTAACAGTTAAAAATTGTACTGGTGAAGAGTTATCGAAGGCAATAGATAAAATATTTAATAGTCTTAAACTTTTTTTTCAAAGAAAAGAAGTTAAAAAGATTGTTATAGGTTATTTTAGATGGTTAGAAGTAACTTACAATAAAGATAGTGATACATATCATCCGCATTTTCATATTATTTTAATGGTTAATAAAAGTTATTTTAAGAAATCAGATAAATATTTAACTCAAAAAGATTGGACAAACCTATGGAAAGATTGCTTAAAAGTTGATTATACTCCGATAGTAAACGTAAAAGCTTTTAAAACTGCAAGTAAGGAGTAGACAAGAAAATCTATTTGTGAAGTTGCGAAATATACAGTAAAAGATAATGATTATCTTTTTGAAGATATAGAAATGACTGATAATACAGTTGATATTTTAAATAATGCTTTAAAGGGTAGAAGGTTAATAGCATTTGGTAAGGAGTTTAGAAAAATACATAAAGAATTAAATCTTGATGATGCAGAAAAAGGGGATTTAATTAATACTGATGTTGATGATACTATAAGACCAGAGATTGAAGAAATAATCGAAAATTATAAATGGAATTTTGGGGTTAAACAATATTTCAAATTTTAATTCATGAAAATAAGACTAAGTATTGAAGTGAACCCCTTTATGGAGACTTTAAAAAAGACTAATTTAGTTTAAAATTTGACCAGTTTTACATTTGGGGTTTAAATAATTCTATTTTTATGTTAAATTTTTCAAAAATTTATTAAAATTATAAGGGGAAAGATTTATGAAATCTAAAATTTTTAGTAAATTCAAAAATGTTATTTCTGTATTTTTATTTAAGTCTATTTATTGTTTCAAGTTCTTCTGTTTCTGCTTATGCAGATACAAGACAAAATTTTTATGCTAAAATTAAAACTGGAACTGCTGGTTATAGTGTTGTAGATGGTAGTTATAACGATAGATATTATCATTTAACTCCAGGAAGGGCTGGATTAGAGGTTAAAAGTGTTACTCCAGGTGGAGAGTTTGAAGTTTATTTATATAAAGATGGTTGGGAAATCGATAGATGTGTAGAAATAACTTCTCCAACATGGCGTAGGTTTTATGATATTCCTGAAGATAGTAGCGATTATTACTTAAAAATAGCAGTAAAAAGTGCAAGTAAAAGGACTTATATTATAAGTGGTCTTATTCATGATCATGGAGATCCAGAATAATATTAAATTATAAAGAGGTTTATATTTTGAATAATATTAAGATTAATAAGGAATTTAAAATTGCAATATATTTAATATTTATTGTCTACATTTTATTATTAATAAATATTCTTTTATTTAAGAATGGAGATGCTTTTTCATTATTAAATTTTATTGGGAAGAAATCTTTTTTAGAAAAGTTTTCTTATGCTCAATTAATTCCTTTTGATACAATTAAAATTTTTATATTTGATTCACCTTCATATTTGGTTTCTATTGAAAATTTGTTTGGAAATATTGTTATATTCTGTCCAATGGGGTTTTTAATGCCACTTTTATTTAAAAAAATACATAACTTCATAAGTATATTTATAATTTCTTTTGGAATAAGTTTAATAATTGAGTTAATTCAATTGTTAACAGGATTAGGTTTTTTTGATGTTGACGATATAATTTTAAATGTTTTAGGTGGGATTATTGGATATTTAATATTAAAAATTTTAGTGAAAATTTTTAATAAAGTTTTTAATAAATGAATTTTAATAAAAGTGGTAACAAAGAGAGAATTAAAAAGTCATTTTGTTACCCCTAAAATTTTATGTTTTATAGAGAACTTTGCAGGGGACAATGAAAATTTAAAAATAGTCAAAGTCCCCTGTAAAAATCACCTATGAAATCAAGTAAAAATGTTCAACTTTTTGTGAAACCATGCTATTTTAAAAAGATTGAAAGTTGCACATCATAAATGGTATTATAACTTGATATTCTAAATAAAAGTCCCCCGTCGTATTATAGAGTATATATATTAATAATATATACATTTTAGGTGCTGGTTACAAAGTGATTTATAAAAATGTGCTTTAAAATAAAAAAGAGCAACTGAAATGTAAAATTCAATTGCTCTTTTTAGTAAACCAATTTTATCTACTTCATTTGTTCCATTAAAAGTTTTTGCAAATGAAAGATGTAATAATTCTACTACTAATTCATACAAAGAAATAATGATGGAAGCTGCTGAAAAAAGTAGAGAAAGTAAAAATTTAAAAGAATTCGATTTTAAAAAAGATTTAATACCTTTAAACGAAAAAGAATTAAATTTAATAAAATCTGAAGCTGAAACAAATGAAAAATTAAATTTACTAATTAAAGAGTTGTATGATGAAAAAGTAATTTAATCAAAAGAATATGAAATTGTTAATCCAAGTAAAATAATCGGTGAAGATTATTAGGTACAAGTGTTAAATTTACTTTTAAATAAAGATGTAAATATAACTTTTATAAAACTTAATAATGATTATTTTTCAGTAGCTAATAAAATACATAAAGAAAATAACGAAATAACTTTTAAAATTTATGGTCTAGATGAACAAAATAAATTAAATTTAATAGATACAGTTAAATATGATAATGAAAAAGATATATTAGTTAAAAAAATGCCTAAACGTGTTAAAAGGGGAGTAAAAGTATATGGAAACTGGTGTGGACCTGGACATAGTGGACCTGGTGCTCCAGTGGATGAAATAGATGCATGTTGCAAGAAACATGATTATTGTTACGATAGCTCAACACCAAAAAGAGCATGTGATATAAAATTAGCTAATTGTTTAGCTCAAATTTATCCAAATACAACTTATTATGGTAAAACACTAATAACTGCAATTATAGGAGCTTTTGGTCTTCTAAACATTTTAGATCCATATAGAATATTATAGGTTTTAGTATTACTTAAATGTTGTAATAATTATTTTAAATATTAAAAAATAAGAAATTTAATTTTAATTTAAAACTTGCATTTAAATCAAGGTGGAGATAAAAATAAGTGATTATATCTGAATAGATATAATCACTTATTTTTATACTACCTTGATTTTTTATTAAACCAAGAAGCTAATTTTTAAAAGCACTTTATTTTTAAATTTACAATAAAGTTAAAAAATTCAAATTAAAAAACAAAAACTTTAAGGTCAGAATAAAGTGCTTTCTAACTATTAAATGCTAATAAAATTTATTATTTTTCTACAAATAGTTAAGATTTAATTATTATTTTTTTCTTTAATTAAAAATAAAGCTAATATTGAACCTATTAATGCTAATAGCATATCCCATTGTGCGTCCCAAATATCTCCCTGTAGTCCTAAAAATGATTCAGCAGTTTCACCAATTAATATAGCAACAATAAATTCAATAATTTCGTAAGATGCACTAATTGATAAACATATAGATATTACAATAAAACTTAAAAATTTTTTATTATTTAAAATATTCTTTTTTATTAAAAATTCTTTTATAACAAGTGCAGGTATAAATCCTTGAGCTAAATGACCTAACCTATCATAATAATTTCTATTTAAGTTAAATGTATGTTTAATCCAGTTAAACAACGGCATTTCTGCATAGGTATAATGTCCACCAATTATTAGGATAAGTGCATGTACCCATAAAAGAATATATACAAAATTAGAAAATTTAAATTTAGGATAGGTTACTATAAGAATTATTCCACCTATAATTACAGGCAAGACTTCTAAAAACCATATAAATCTATCATATGGATTTATTCCTGAAAGTATAAAAATAATAAATATACTAATAAATAAAAATATATGAAGGGCTTTAGTTTTCATATTATTTTCTCCCTTTTTAATTATATTAAACAATTTATTTAATATAATTTTTATTTAAGTTAATTGTAATTAATAAAATTTACAAAATCAATTTAAAATTTAAAAATATTATTTTGTGGTTTTATTAATTTTAGCTTATTTTATTATAATTTAACTTTTATAAAAATTTATTAGCCCTTAAAAATTATGGTAAAAGATTGGGAATATTAATGGGAATATTAAAATTTTTAATAATTATATTTTATCCCATATTTAGTTATTGATATTTAAAAGATTTATTAAAATTAAATTCCCACTCGTATTATGTTTTTCTATATATTACTATAGTAATATATAGAACTAATTTTATTAAAAATAGATAGGGTGTGATAATTTATGATAGATAGTTTAATAATCAAAAGTGAGATTTACAGGAAAAAAGAAAATGAATTAAAAGAGAAAGATAATAAGATTGAATATTTGAATGGAGCTATAGAAGAATTTAAAAGAGCTATGAATTTAAAAGATGATGAAATTAAAACTTTAAAGAGCAACATTGAAAGTTTATCTAATAAACTTAATAGATTTAATGAGTTTTTAAATCTCGTTAAGATAATGGATGAGGTTAAAAGATTTAAAGATAGTTTTTTAAGCCATTCTAAAATAACTAAAAATGAAATCATGTTCCATGATAAAGATAAGATTTATATAGACAAAAAATATTTAGCAAGGAATTTTTTTAATATTTATCAAAATATGCTTTTTAAAGATAAGCTGCATTTATTAAAATTATTAAATCTCATTGAGGTATCTGAGGAAAATAGATTTACTAAAAAGATATTTGTAAATGGAAAATATAAAAGAATGATTGTTTTTGATAGACATATTTTAGATTTTCATTATAACCTATGCTCTTAGTGGTGATTAATATACCTTTGTATGGCGTCAGAATCAATTCTAAGTGATTTTAACCTATGCAGTAGTGAAATATATATACTAAAATGATTTTTCAATAGCCTTAAAATTGATTTTGAGGGATTTTAGGGTTTATAGGTTCTATATATTTTAAAGCCCTATATAGAACTCATATAGGATTAAAGCTATATAAATTCTATATAGAAACCTATATAAAATTTATAAAAAATAGTTTACATTTTGGGGCTGAGAAAACCTAGGCACCGACTAGGCTCCAAATACTTTTGGAGTCATTTTCTCTTTATGCTCTTACTTAAAATTGAGTTAGGATTTTTGAATAAAAATATCTAACTTGATTTTAAGTAATTCCAATTTAATTTTAAGTAATTCCAATTTAAAAATTTGAGTTTAATTTTGATTAATTTTTATTCAAAAACAATCAATTTTCTAATTTGCCTTTAAAATCAATTCTAAGGCACTTTAAAAATCAAAAAGGTATATAAATACACTAGCGATATATTAAAAATCAAATACAGGGCATTTTAGAACTATAAAAAGCATATTTAAATTAAAATATAAATGCTTGAAATATTATATTTGAAATTTAAATCTAAAAATTAATATATATTTTTATATTTTATAGAAACACATACTATCAATAACTTTTAATATACCTTTATATGGCGTCAGAATCAATTCTAAGAGGTTTTAATCTATGTAGCAGTATGTTTACACTAAATTTATTTTAGAATAGCTTTAAAATTGATTTTGAGCGATTTTAAGGTTTTAAATTAATTTATGTGATTAACTTGGTGTGAATTTTATATAATAAAAGTCAGAAAGGGTGGTTTACTTATGAAAATTGTTAAAGCAGTTCACTTTTATAAAAACAAAGACAATGTTATCTGTTTGAGAGGTGCTAAACCATATACTTGGGAAATTCCAAAGAAGTTTGAAAAAGAAAATATAAAACAAGGTGATATTATTTTAGTGCCATGTAAAAATACAACAGCTCCTGTTATTGTTTTAAATGTTTTAGAAATCATGGAAGAAAAAACAAAACATAAAAAAATTATAAAAATTTTAGAAAAAAATGAGTAGATTTATCTGCTCATTTTTTCTGTAAAAAAAGTGGACTTTTACGGACACTTTTTGCGAGATTTTTTGCTAAAAAAAATCGAGTTTTTTCCTTCTTGAATAAAGAATTAGAAGTTTACAAAGAAAAAGATGAAATAAATTATGTCTATATGCTTTATTATAATTGGGCTAAGAAAGAATATGAGAATACTAAGTTGAGAGAATTAACTGATGAAGAAAAAGAAAGTTTAAATTATAAATTAATTGATGAAATTGAAGATGATTTTTGATTGGAGGTAAATTTACATGATGGCAAGAATTGATAAATACTTTATATTAGAATTACAAGAACAAGGTTATGATTTGGATTATAAAAAGTTAACTGGCATTTACAGAAAGTCAAGAGAAAGAGAAGATTATAAAAAGAATAAAGCTCATAACGATAGAATAAATAATTATGTCAATACAAAAATGGCTGAAATTTTTGATAAATAAAATAATTAATAATAAAAAAGCAATCTAATTAATTTTTAGATTGCTTTTTTTAATTGGTTATTTTGTTTGTTGTAAATCTAAAATCATCCTAAAAGTAAGGATAATATAATTTTAATTTAAAACTATATTCAAAATCAAGATATTAAAAACAAAAAAGATTAATCCAAACTGTTTAGATTAATCTTTTTTGTTAACAAAGGGTTGCCATATGGCTAAAGTATATAAAAACAAATTTTAAAAAAATTTTTAAAAATGGAGTAAAAATATAAAAAAGTTGTTTATTAAATTTTAAATTAAATTTATTGTTTATACAATGTAAAAAAGAACAATTTAATAAATTTAATAAATAAAAAAGTATTTTCAGAGTTTTATAAGGTATTGAAATGTTGATGAATTAGAAGATGATTTTTAAAGAATCATCTTCTAATTTTTTTATAAAATGACCAGTTTTGGAGAGTGTAAAATAGTCTGTGTAAACTACTAAAATGATATAATTAAGTATCATAC
>OAVR01000330.1_pt1 | contig 13659 bp, 12 predicted proteins | sample 1476451 | NCBI WGS metagenome assembly OAVR01 (sample SAMEA2580105, study PRJEB22360) | human gut metagenome | biome: human gut; feature: human-associated habitat; material: faeces | place: Denmark | collected 2008/2010 | reverse complement strand
TTTTTACGTACTACTGTTTTAGACATCTGTATTTCCCTCCCTCCAAATATCAACGAAACTTAAAGTCAATAATTGCATAGAAATAATTAACTATGCTTTATTTAGTATAATATATGAAATAATTATGGTCAATTATAAATCTTTATAATTTCAAAAATTTATAATAATACGCCTTCTTCAGTTTTATTAGTAGCATGATTAACGATTCTAACTGCACTACCAATGTTAATTGGATAATCAGCTTTATTAATTTTAACTTTAACAATCTCACCGATTAAATCCTCACTACCCTCAAATTCAACTTTCATATAATTATCTGCGTAACCTACTAATGTATCTTTTGTTTCTCCTACTTCTTCTGGAATCACTTCTAAAACTTCATTTTCAAATTTTGATGCGTATTCTTTAGCAAGTTGGTCACTTAAAGCAATAAGTTTATGTACACGTTCATTTTTAATTGACTCATCAATTTGATCATCCATACGTGCAGCAGGTGTACCAATACGTTGTGAATACGGGAAAACATGTAACTCTGAGAATTTATGTTTAACTATAAAATCATATGTTTCTTGGAATTCTTCTGCAGTTTCTCCTGGGAAACCTACTATAACATCACTTGTAACCGCTAAATCAGGTAATGCATCATGTAACTTTGTTAGTCTTTCAGAAAAATGTTCCATAGTATATTTACGGCGCATACGTTTTAATACTGTATCTGAACCTGATTGTAATGGTACATGTAAATGTCTAACCACTTTATTAGAATTTTTTAGAACATCAATGACTTCATCAGTAAGTTGACTGGCTTCAATTGAAGAAATTCTAATTCTTTCTAAACCATCAATTTCCTCAAGATCTCTGAGTAATTGAGCTAAATTATAATTTTTTAAATCTTGACCGTATCCACCGGTATGAATACCAGTTAATACAATTTCTTTATATCCAGATTGAACTAATTGTGTTGCTTGTTCAACTACTTTTTCAGGATCTCTAGAGCGCATTAAACCACGTGCCCATGGAATAATACAAAACGTACAAAAGTTATTACAACCTTCTTGGATTTTTAGAGATGCACGAGTTCTATCCGTAAAATAAGGTACATCTAATTCTTCATATGTACGATTTTTCATAATATTTCCAACACAATTAATTGGTTGACGTTCTTCTCTAAATTGATCAATATAACTAAGTAATTTATGTCTGTCTTGAGTACCAACAACGACATCTACGCCTGGAATCTCCATAATTTCAGCAGAAGATGTTTGTGCATAACAACCTGTAACACATACTACTGCATCAGGATTACGACGTATTGCTCTTCTAATGACTTGTCTACTTTTTTTATCACCTGTATTAGTCACGGTGCAAGTATTAATGACATATACATCTGCATTAGTTTCAAAATCTACTCTTTCATAATTAGCATCTTTAAATAATTGCCATATTGCTTCAGTTTCATAATGGTTTACTTTACAACCTAAAGTATGAAACGCTACTGTTGCCATTTAATTCACCCCATCAATTCTTTCTCAAAACTTATAGCACTAAGTGCATATAGTGGCGCAGTTTCTGCTCTTAATATTCTAGGGCCTAAACCAATGTTTAAGCTTACCTCCCTAAAGAGATCAATTTCCTTATCGGAAAAACCACCTTCAGGTCCAAATATGATTAACACACGATCATTCGTTTGAAAGTTGTTTAAAATATTTTTAAATCGACTTTTTTCACCATGCTTGGCTTCGTCTTCATATGCTATTAACACATAGTCATAATTATTTATGGTATCATAAATTACTTTTAAATTCGACTGAAATTTAACATCTGGAATAACAAGTCTATAACTTTGTTCAGCAGCTTCTTTTACAATCTTTTGCCATCTATCTATTTTCTTTTGTACCTTGTTCTCTTGTAATTTAACTACAGATCGATCCATACCCACTGAAATAAAATGATTGGCACCCAATTCTGTACTTTTTTGAAGCAACCATTCATATTTATCAGCTTTTATTAAACCACTACAAATCGTTACATCAACTGGTAATTCAGTGTCAATATCTAATTGGTTTATTGGTAAAACTTCAATTTGATTAGAACTTATATGTGTAATTTCAGTAATAAATACTTTTTTATCATTAAAATTAATTATAATTTTGTTACCAATCGTATTTCTCATTACATTTTTGATATGATGTATATCTTCTTCATTGGTAATAAAAAAACGCTGATGAGAATCAGCGTTTTGATTGATAAAGTATCGTTGCAAATTATTCACTCACTTTCTGACCAACAATGCAAACCCATCCATTGTCATGATTGATTGATACAATATTAAATCCAACACGCTTCATATGTGACAGTATATCTTCATGTTTTTCTTCTATAATACCTGAAGTTATAAAATAACCATCTTCATTTAGTGTATTATAAGCATCTTCAATCATTTCATCAATAATATGAGCTAAAATATTTGCGATAACTACATCAAATTTTTCATTTTCTTCTTTTAATAAATTACCGGGAATTGCTTCAATAGCATTTTCGCAATGATTTTTTCTAAAATTCTCCTTAGCCACACCAACAGCCATTTCGTCTATATCTAAGGCTTTAATTCTTTTAACACCTAATAAGTGACTAGCGATACTTAATATACCAGAACCTGTACCTACATCAATAACTGAAGAATCTGGTGTTACATAAGTTTCAATCGCTTTTAGACACATACTTGTTGTTGGATGATCTCCAGTACCAAAAGCCATTCCGGGATCTAATTCTATACACAATTCATCTTCTGATTCTTTTGAATAATCTTCCCAACTTGGAACAATCGTAAATCTCTCAGAAGCTCTAAAAGGATGAAAATAGTTTTTCCATTCATTAGCCCAATCTACTTCAGCAATAGTCTTTGCTGAAAACTCAACTACTGAATCATCTATAAGGTCCAAATTTAATATTTCATTTTTTAATTTATTTTTAAATTGAGTGTTATATTTCAATTCGTTAAAGTATGCTTTTAATCTCACACCTTGTTCAGGATAATCTTCTTTTTTTAATTCGTAGATTTCACCAAATTTATCAGTAGGTTGATTAATTAAATCATTTGAATCTTCTATAACTACTCCATTTGAACCATAGTTTTCTAATATGTTAGTGACTAAAGGTTCAACTTCATGATTTACAGTGACTGCAAATTCTGTCCAGTTCATGATTATTCACCTCTAAAGAATTTACGAGCTTTGTCTTTAAAATTAGAAGGTTGTTCTTCCGGATTTTCACCACTGATTTCCGCAAATTCTCTCATTAATTCTTTTTGTCTATCAGTTAGTTTATTTGGTGTGACAACTTTTATATTAACAAATAAATCACCATGTCCATATCCATGAACATTTTTAACGCCTTTCTCTTTAAGACGGAATTGTTTACCAGTTTGAGTACCAGCAGGAATTGTAAGCATAACATTACTGTTTAGAGTTGGTACTTTGATTTCATCGCCAAGTGATGCTTGTGGGAAGCTAATGTTAAGTTCATAGAATAAATCATCGCCATCTCTTCTAAATTTATCAGAAGGTTTAACACGGAATACTACATAAAGATCACCATGAGGACCGCCATTTTCACCAGGTGCACCTTCACCAGCAAGACGGATTTGTTGTTCATTGTCTACACCTTCAGGTACAGTTACTTCTAATTTTACTGTTTTATTTTCAGTCCCTTTACCATGACAAGTTGGACATGGTTCTTCAAATTCTTGACCACTACCCTCACACTTAGGACAAGTTTGCTCAGTTCTTACGCGTCCTAAAATTGTATTTTGTTCAACAGATACATGTCCTGAACCATGACAATAGCTACATGTTTTTTTACTTGTGCCTGGTTTAGCACCATCACCATGACATGTATGACAGGTAACATCTTTTCGAATAGAAATTTCTTTTTTAGTACCAAAAACAGCTTCATCGAATTCTAAAGTCATAGTGTATTGTAAGTCGTCACCTTTTCTAGGTGCATTTGGATCTCTTTGACGTGAACCACCAAAGAATGAGCTAAATATATCTTCAAAGCCTCCACCGAAGCCACTGAAGTCTTGTCCACCAAATCCTTGACTACCAAATCCACCTTGGGCACCGCTATGTCCAAATTGATCATAATTTGCACGTTTATTGTCATCACTTAGAACTTCGTATGCTTCAGAAATTTCTTTAAACTTTTCATCGGCGCCTTCTTCTTTATTGATGTCCGGATGATATTTTTTTGATAATTTACGATATGCTTTTTTTATTTCATCTTTTGAAGCATCTTTACTTACGCCAAGAACTTCATAATAATCTCTTTTAGCCACAAGTATCTCTCCCTTTCTAAATTTTATAATTTAAACACATACTCAAGTATCTTAACTATAAAAGAAAAAGTCAAAGCCAATGTTCAATTGACTTTGACTTTTTGGCTTACATTTATAAATGTTTACATAGTAAACGTTATAAACGATTAGCTTTATTTTTTATCTTCGTCGTCTTTAACTTCTTTGAACTCAGCGTCTTCAACATTGCTATCATTTGATTGTTGTGAACTACCTTGTGCTTGTTGTTGAGCTTGTTGAGCTTGTTGATATACTTTAGCAGATAATTCTTGAATTACTTGTTCTAATTCTTCTTTTTTAGCTTTAATATCATCTAAATCTTGACCTTCTAATGCTGATTTAAGCGCATCTTTTTTGCTTTCAGCATTTGATTTGTCTTCTTCACTGATATTTTCACCTAAGTCTTTAATTGTTTTTTCAACTTGGAATACTAAGCTGTCTGCTTCGTTTCTTAAGTCTACTTCTTCACGACGTTGTTTATCTGCTTCAGCATTTTCTTCAGCATCTTTAACCATACGATCAATTTCTTCATCAGATAATGCAGAACTTGATTGAATAGTGATATTTTGTTCTTTATTTGTACCTAAGTCTTTTGCAGTAACGTTTACGATACCGTTTTTATCAATATCAAATGTTACTTCAATTTGAGGTACACCACGTGGAGCTGGTGGAATATCAGTTAATTGGAATCTACCTAATGTTTTATTATCTGAAGCCATTGGACGTTCACCTTGTAATACGTGAATGTCTACTGCTGGTTGATTGTCAGCTGCTGTTGAATATACTTGAGATTTTGATGTTGGAATTGTTGTATTACGTTCAATTAACGTATTCATACGACCACCCATAATTTCGATACCTAATGATAATGGAGTTACGTCTAATAATACAACGTCTTTAACATCACCAGTAATTACGCCACCTTGGATAGCAGCACCCATTGCAACAACTTCATCTGGGTTTACACCTTTATGAGGTTCTTTACCAATTTCTTTTTTAACTGCTTCTTGTACTGCAGGAATACGAGTTGAACCACCAACTAGGATAACTTCATCAATTTCAGAAGTAGATAAGCCAGCATCTTTAAGTGCTTGACGAGTTGGTTCCATTGTTCTTCTGATTAATGAATCAGCTAATTCTTCAAATTTAGAACGAGTTAAGTTGATTTCTAAGTGTAATGGACCATTTTCTCCAGCTGAAATGAATGGTAATGAGATTTGTGTTTGAGATACACCAGATAAATCTTTTTTAGCTTTTTCTGCAGCGTCTTTAAGACGTTGTAACGCCATTTTATCTTGTGATAAGTCAACACCATTTTCTTTTTTGAATTCTGATACTAAATAGTCGATGATTACTTGGTCAAAGTCGTCCCCTCCAAGTTTGTTATCCCCTGCAGTTGATAATACTTCGAATACGCCATCGCCTAATTCAAGAATAGAAACGTCGAAAGTACCGCCACCTAAGTCAAATACTAAAACTTTTTGATCTTGTTCAGTTTTATCTAAACCATAAGCTAATGCTGCAGCTGTTGGTTCGTTAATAATACGTTCTACTTCTAAACCAGCAATTTTACCAGCATCTTTAGTAGCTTGACGTTCAGCATCATTGAAATAAGCAGGCACAGTAATTACTGCTTTATCCACTTTATCTCCTAAATAACTTTCAGCAGTGTTTTTTAAATTTTGTAAAATCATTGCTGAAAGTTCTTGTGGTGTATATGATTTGCCGTCAATATCTACTTTATAATCTGTACCCATATGACGTTTAATTGATTGTACAGTATTTGGGTTTGTAATTGCTTGACGTTTAGCAACTTCACCTACTTGAGTTTCTCCATTTTTAAATGCCACAACTGATGGAGTTGTTCTAGCACCTTCAGGATTTTGAATTACTTTAGGTTCGTCTCCTTCTAATACAGATACGCAAGAATTTGTAGTACCTAAGTCAATACCTATTACTTTACTCATAATAAAATTCCTCCAATTTTAAAAATTTTTCAAATTTAAATCTTATTGATTAACTTTGACCATAGATGGTCTTAAAACTCTATCTTTTAATTTATACCCTTTTTGTAATTCTTGAGTGATTTCACCAGAATTGAAATCAGGATTGTCATCTTGAACAACAGCTTGATGGAAGTTTGGATCGAATTCTTGACCTTCAGACTCAATTTCTTCTAAGCCATTGTCTTTTAATGCTCTTAATAAGCTTTCATGAATCATTTGAACGCCTTTTTTGAGAGATTTAAATGATTCGTCATTACCCTCAATTTGAAGTGCACGTTCAATGTTATCGATAGTAGGTAAAATATCAGTAAGCACGGGTTGAGCTTGATATTTTTTATTTGTTTCATTTTCATTTCGAATTCGACGCTTATAATTTTCGAATTCAGCATATAATCTTAAATATTTTTCTTCATTTTCATTTGCTTTTAATTGTAATTGTTGAATTTCTTCGTCTTTAGATTGATCATTTTTATCTTCATTATCATGTTCAGATGTAGATTCATTATTTAATTCTTCTTCAGAAGGATTATTTTCTACATCATTTGAAGACGACGCTTCGTTTTTAACGTTTTCATTTTCTTCAGTATGTTCAGTGTTATTTTTCACTGATTCGTCTTTTTCTGTCATTTTATGCCCTCCAATATAATTACAATTAGATTCACCATATTTGATTAAGTAATTGAATCACATTTTGATAATGCATCGCAGTTGGTCCGATAACCGCAATTTGTCCTTTTAGTGCATCATCAAAATGGTACTGGCTCGTTATAATTGAAATATCACTTAACCCTTCATCTATTTCGTGGCCAATTTTAACATTAATTTCAGAAGTGGAAATATCTTCTAGTAACTCGATAATTTTTTCTGATTCTAGATATTGTAAAATTGGCTGAATAGAAGAAACATTGGTTTCGTTCAGTGCATCAATAAGTTTAACCTTTCCACCCATAAAAATGCTATTACTTTGTTTATGGAGATGAGAAGTTAGCATGATAGTTAATTCATTTATAAAGGATTGTTCCGCCATAGAATTTGTAAATTGTTTTAATTTCTTATTAAAATCAAATTGACTTTTATAATAATTATCAGTCAGAAAATTTGAAATCCTTGTTAACCTTTCATCGTCAAACTCCATTGATTCACTTAAATGTAAATGTTCTACATGTCCAGAATTATAGATGATGACCATTATAATTATAGACGAATTTGCACGAATCAAATGAACATTATTTATAATATCTGTTTTGTGATTAGGTCGAACAACCAACGTTGCATATTGAGATTTTATTGATAATTCATCAGCAAAATAACTAAGGGCTGAAGAAATATCATAATGATTCTCAATCAAAAGTTGATTTAAACGTTGAACTTTATTTTGTTTTTGATGAGATGTTTGTTTTAACAATTGATTGACGTATAATCTAAAACCTTGTTCAGAAGGTGCACGCCCTGAAGATGAATGTATTTTTTCTAAAAAATTCAACTCTTCCAAATACTTCATTTCATTTCTAATAGTAGCTGGGCTTACATTTAAGTTATGTCTATCAATTAAGGTTTTAGAACCTATCGGTTGTCCTAAATCAACATAATCTTCAACAATTGCATTTAAAATGCTTAATTGCCTATTTGTAATCATGTCTTCACCTCATTAGCACTCCTTTGTCTCAAGTGCTAATTATAATTTAACAAATTGGTCAAAGTAAGTCAACGTTAAAGCTCTTATTTTTCAAAAAAATTTATTAATTTAATAGAAATGCTTCAAAAACTTCATTTCCAATGATTTTTCCCCTATTGGTCAATGAAATATGGTTATCTCTTTCATAAAGTAAATTTTTCTTTTTCAGATTATTTATTGTCTCACCAAATACTTTATCCATTGAGGTACCAAATTTTGAAAGAAATTTAACTTTATCGACACCTTTATTCATTCTTAATCCTAAAAACATTTCTTCTTCCATTCTTTCTGAATGAGTAGGAAAATTGGAAGTTAAAATAGGACGTTGATGATTATTAATAGCATTGATGTAATGATTAACAGGATTGAGATTCGAATAGCGTTCCCCATTTACATATCCACTTGCGCCTGCTCCAAAACCATAATATTCTTCATTTAGCCAGTAAGTCTTATTATGCCTTGATTCATGATGAGACTTAGCGAAATTTGAGATTTCATATTGTTTAAATGAGGTTTCTCCTAAAACATTCATTAAATATTGGTACATTTCAGCTCCTAGATCTTCGTTTGGCAATTTTAATTTGCCTTTTCGATACATATTATAAAATTGAGTTTTAGGTTCTAAAATTAATCCATAACTTGAAATATGATCTATATCCATTTGTATTGCTCTATTAAGACTATCTGAAAAATCTTCTAATGTTTGAGTTGGTAAATGATACATTAGGTCTAAACTAATCGATTCAATATTTGCTTTTCTAGCATACTCTACAGCATTATATATATCTTGAGTTTTATGTGTTCTACCTAGAATTTTTAGTAATTCTGGTTTAAATGTTTGTACGCCCATAGAAATTCTATTTACACCATATGAGTGTAGTAATTTCACTTTATCTAAGGTTAATTCATCGGGATTTGCTTCAAATGTATATTCACCTTTAATTGAAAAAGTTGACTGTATTGCTTTTAAAAGTCTTTCAAGTTGCTTGAGATTTAAAGCTGTAGGCGTACCTCCTCCAACGTACATTGTTTCAAGATTTCTAATTTCACTTGTTTTCATTTCTTTAATTAATGCAGAAATATACTCATCTACTGGTTGTTTGTTAATAAAGTACTTATTAAAATCACAATATGTACAAATCCTAACGCAAAAAGGTATATGAATATATGCACTTTTTATTGACATCGTTACACCCTCATTTTTAAGTTTTTAAAACACAAACGAGGTTGGAACACATGATTCTGGGTTCCAGCCTCGCATTAATAACCTATTCATCATCCATTTTAAGAACAGCTAAGAAAGCATCTTGTGGTATGTCTACGTTACCAACAGCTTTCATTTTTGCTTTACCAGCTTTTTGTTTTTCAAGTAATTTACGTTTACGGCTGATATCTCCACCATAACACTTAGATAACACGTTTTTACCCATAGATTTAATATTAGTTCGGGCCACAATTTTTTGACCTATTGCAGCTTGAACTGGAACTTCGAATTGTTGTCTAGGAATAAGTGTTTTTAATTTTTCAACAAGAGCTTTACCTCGTTCATATGCAAAATCTCTGTGAACGATAAAACTAAGTGCATCTACTTTGTCACCATTTAATAAAATATCCATTTTAACTAAATTACTTTCTTTATTTTCAATAAATTCATAATCAAATGAAGCATAGCCTTTCGTATTAGATTTTAATTGGTCAAAGAAATCAAATACAACTTCTGATAATGGAATTTCATAAACGATATTCACACGGATATCATCTAAGTAATCCATATTTATAAATTGGCCACGTTTACGTTGACACAGTTCCATAACTGCTCCAACATAGTCATTTGGCACCATCATTGTCGCTTTTACATATGGTTCATAAATCGCTTTAATTCTATCACGTTCAGGCATTTGAGATGGATTATCAACTGTAACTTCTGAACCATCATTCATTTCACATTTATATATAACTGAAGGTGCAGTCGCAATTAATTCTATTCCAAATTCTCGTTCAATTCTCTCTTGAATAATTTCCATATGTAGCATACCTAAGAATCCTGTTCTAAATCCAAATCCCAGTGCTTGTGATGATTCTGGTTCAAATTCTAATGATGCATCATTTAATTGAAGTTTTTCAAGAGCTTCTCTTAAATCGTTATAATCTTTATTATCAATTGGGAACAATCCACAATAAACCATTGGATTCATCTTTTTATACCCTTTTAACGGAGCATCTGCTGGTCTATCTACATGAGTGATAGTATCCCCAACACGTGAATCGTCGACATTTTTAATACTTGCAATAATATATCCAACATCGCCTACTGTAAGTTCTTCAATTGGTAGTTGTTTAGGAGTATTAATCCCAACCTCAGTAACTTCAAACTCTTTTCCTGTTGCCATCATTTTGATACGATCTCCAGCTTTTACAACACCTTCCATTACTCGAATAGAAGAAATAACGCCTCGATAAGGATCGTACTCTGAATCAAAAATAAGAGCTTTAAGCGGTGCACTAGGATCTCCTTCTGGTGGAGGAACAACTTCAACAATTTTTTCTAAGATTTCATCGATACCAATATTTGATTTGGCACTTGCTAACACAACTTCATCTTTATCTAAGCCAATAACATCTTCTAATTCTTGTTTTACTCTTTCTGGTTCAGCAGCGGGTAGATCTATTTTATTTACTACCGGTAAGAGTTCTAAATCATTATCTAGTGCTAAGTAAACATTAGCAAGAGTTTGAGCCTCGATGCCTTGTGCAGCGTCAACTACTAAAATAGCGCCTTCACATGCAGCTAATGAACGAGAAACTTCATATGAGAAATCGACGTGCCCTGGAGTATCGATTAAATGAAACGTATAAGTCTGTCCATCTTTAGATTCATATTTTAATCTAACAGCATTTAATTTAATTGTAATACCGCGCTCTCTTTCAAGATCCATTGAATCAAGCAATTGATTTTGCATTTCTCTAGTTTCTACAGATTTAGTATTTTCTAAAATTCTATCTGCTAACGTTGATTTACCATGATCAATATGAGCAATTATAGAAAAGTTTCTTATATTATCTCTTCGGTTATAGCGTTCTTGCATATCCATAACTTATCATTCTCGCTTTCGTAAATTTACCCGTATATGTATACATCTTTGACATAATATCGTTTTTAATCATTATTTGCAAATTTAAGAGAAAAGAATCATCATGTGAAGATTCTTTATTTACTTTTAATTTTAAGATTTTTCTTAAACTACATAACAATTATAAAGTGTTGTATAAAGGTTTCCAATAGTTAATATCGTTCTTTTTGTAAATAAATAGGTTTAATGTTAATAAATGATTGCACAAATATTCATGTTTTGATAAAATATTTCTTGTTGTAATCAAAATAAAATTTGATATGCTTAGATCACTTTTAGGAGGTGACAGTAATGCCAAATATTAAATCTGCTGTTAAACGTGTAAGAACAACTGAAACTGCTGAAGCACGTAATATTTCACAAAAAAACGCTATGCGTACTGCAGTGAAAAATGCTAAATCAGCAATTGAAAATAATGCTGATAATAAAGCTGAATTAGTTAACTTCGCAATTAAATCAGTTGATAAAGCTGCACACAGTAACTTAATTCATTCAAATAAAGCTGACCGCATTAAATCACAATTAATGTCTTCAAGCAAATAATCATTTAAAAAGTTCAAGCGATTAGCTTGAACTTTTTTTTATTTATAAAGAAAGAATAAATAATTCTAAAATCAGTTGTTTATCCATATATGAAGATTTTAACTTATAATCAGTTTCTGCACATTGATCAATAATATTTAGCAAATGAGTTAATTGATAATGTTTTACTTGATTTAAAGCCAATTTAACTCGGTATGGGTGCACATTAATTGTTTTAGCAATTTGTTGTCCGCTATATCCTTTTCGACTTAAAATTTTACATTGATAATATAATCGATAATTACTTGTTATTAATGCCAATAGTTTAATAGGTTCTTCTTTCATTACTATTAAATCTTTAATAAGTTGAATGGCTTTATATTTTTCCCCTTTTTGTATATATTCAGTTAAAAGAAAAACATTTTGTTCTAAACTTCTATTAATAATCTCTTCAACATCTTTTTTATTTATAGTTGTTCGCTCTCCTAAGAATAAAATAATTTTCTAATTCTTGCGAAACTATATTAAAGTTAATACCAGTTAATTCTATAAATAAATCTAATGCATCCTGTTTAATATCTTTAAAATTTTCATGAAGTTTATTTTTTATCCAATTTTTAATCTCTTGTTCAGACATCTGTTCAACTTTAGCTAGCTTGCTTGTCTTTTTTAAAGTCTTAGTAATTTTCTTTCTTTCATCTAATTTATTTTGATACACTTCAAAAATGATAAAGTTTTCTCCATCATATTTTTCTAAAAATTCATTTACTTGTTCGTTGTTCGGTTGGATATCTTTTGAAACTTTCTCACCTGTAAAAATAAAAGCATTTTTAACAACAATAGCTTTTTTCTCTGAAATAAAAGGCATTGTTAATGCTTCTTCTATAATCTGATTAAAACTTGTATCATAAAGATTATATTTAACATAGTTAAAATCGTCTTTTTTTTCATTTAAGTAACTTTCTACGATTTCATTACTTTTTTTCTCCACTAGTTCTGGCACTTCTCCGTATATAGCCATTATATTATTAGCCATGTAAACTTGCACCCTTTCAAAATTATACCATTAAGTTATTATAGCATTGTGTAATTATTATTCTCTATCATTAACTTCTATTAAAGGATGATATAAGTTGATTATCGAGATTTAAAGTAATTTCTCCATCAGTTTGAGTATTGTAGATATGAGAATTAATTTTCTCTAATTTATCTATCGTTTCGTTATTAGGCAAATGAAAAGTATTATTTTTTCCACTTGAAATCATACTAATTTTAGGTTGTATGATTTCTAAAAAATGTTTTGAACTACTTGTTTTACTGCCATGGTGTCCAACTTTTAGAACATCAATTAACGGTAAATGATATTTCTTTAATAATAAATTTTCATTTTCTTCAATTGCGTCGCCCATCAATAATAATTTGTAATTTTTGTACTCTATTAATGAAATTATACTTTGTGCATTTTTGTCTTCATTGGAATCAATAAAAGCATTTAAAAATGATATTTTAGCTTCTTTCAACTGAATATTATTAGTCTCTAAAACATCAATAACTTTTATATGATATATACTACAAAATGTATGTATAGTTTTAATTTGATCTACTGAATAACTTTTTATATATAAATATAAATTTTTAATTCTTATATTTTGTGCTAAATAAGGAAATTCGCCTATATGATCATTATGTGGATGAGTAAGAATTAAGTGATCAATTTTTGATATTCCTCTAGATTTTAAAGTAGGAATAATATGATATTTCGCAATATTATGATTATCTTTAATCTTCGTTTGAACTACTTTACCACCAGTATCTACCATCACAGTTTCATTATTTTTTGTTTGAAAAAGAAAACTATCACCTTGACCAACATTTAAAGCAGTAAACGTCGTCGCTAATGGTTGATTAGTTAATCTTATAAATATTATAAATAAGATAATTATAATTAAGAATGCTCTATAATTTTTATAA
>OAVR01000328.1_pt1 | contig 13717 bp, 8 predicted proteins | sample 1476451 | NCBI WGS metagenome assembly OAVR01 (sample SAMEA2580105, study PRJEB22360) | human gut metagenome | biome: human gut; feature: human-associated habitat; material: faeces | place: Denmark | collected 2008/2010 | reverse complement strand
AGAAATATTCCGCGCCAGCCGTGACAGATGGCGATGGCCAGCGCGTCGGCCGCGTCCGCGGGCTTCGGCATGGCGTTCAAGCCCAGAATGCGGGTCACCATGCGGCCCACCGAGGCCTTATCCGCGCGACCGCTACCAGTCACCGCCGCCTTCACCTCCGAAGGGGTATGGAAGAACACCGGCACGCCGCGCATCGCCGCCGCAGAAATCACCGCGCCCGAAGCGTGCGCCGTACCAATCACCGTGTTCACCTGCTCCTGAGCGAAGATACGCTCAATCGCCAGGGCATCCGGCTTATAGGTGTCCAGCCAGTGGGAGGCGGCGTTGAAAATCCAGAGAATACGCTGGTCCAGGGACTCCGCCGGGATCGTGCCGGCAACACCCACGTTCACGAAGTGCGCCTTACGGTCGGCGGTCATATCGAGCATGGAGAAGCCGCAGCGGGTCAGACCCGGGTCAACACCCATGATGCGGGTCGCACCCGGCACACGCTCCACGGCGGCGGCAGTACGGTTCTCACGCATGCTATCGCGTGCGGCAGGTTGAGCGGCGGCCATCATCTCCCCTTTCGACAAACTCCCTCTAGAATCTCTAGATTCTAGCCCTTCAGAATCCTAGCACCCGGCACCGGGGCATGCCACGAACACGGTCGCTACAAGAGCAGTCACCACACGCACGGTCACCGCGTGAACAGTCACCGCGCGTCCCGCGAAAAGTACCCAGCGCCTTCCCAAAATGCAGCCAAGACGCTAAGAAGCCACTCCCCCAACCGGCCACCCTACGGCGGCTCGGTTAAAGGAGCGGCTTCTTCAAGCATCAGATATCAGAACCTGAGTGATTACTCAGCTGTGATTACTCAGCTTCCAGCTCTGCCATGACCTCAGCAGAAACGTTAGCGTTCGAGTAGACGTTCTGAACGTCGTCGAGCTCTTCAATAGCGTCTGCCAGCTTCATGAACTTCTTAGCACCCTCAGCGTCCAGGTCAACCTGCATGGTCGGGCGGAAGACCGGGTCGTCGTTGTTGTACTCCAGGCCAGCCTCGTCCAGTGCCTTACGGATCTCGGGCAGGTCGGTCGCTGCGGAAACAACGGTGAAAATATCGCCCTCGTCCAGAACCTCTTCGGCACCTGCATCCAGAACAGCCATCAGAACGTCGTCCTCGGTCAGACCGTCAGTCTTGGTGACCTCAGCAACGCCCTTACGCTCGAACAGGAACGCAACCGAACCCTGGTCAGCCATGGTGCCGCCGTTACGAGTCACAGCCAGGCGAACCTCAGACGCTGCACGGTTACGGTTATCGGTCAGACACTCAATGTACAGAGCGGTACCCTGCGGGCCGCGTGCTTCGTACATGATTTCGGTGTAGTCAATGGTCTCACCGGTCAGGCCAGCGCCACGCTTGATTGCGCGGTCAATGTTGTCGTTAGGAACGGAGTTCTTCTTCGCCTTCGACACAGCCAGGTCAAGAGCGGGGTTACCAGCAATATCAGCGCCGCCCATACGTGCTGCAACTTCAATTGCCTTAATGAACTTCGCGAAAGCCTTCGCGCGCTTAGCGTCGATAGCAGCCTTCTTGTGCTTAGTAGTCGCCCATTTAGAGTGACCGGACATTCGTATCTCCCTTAGTCAAAACCTCCGTGCGGGCACGGCGAAACGTCCCACGCACCGTACTGTACTCACATAACTATACCGTAGCGGAGGCGCACACCACCTCAGAAAGTGCACGCCACCGCCAGGAATAGGCTAGCGGGGGCGGGACGCAGCCGAAGCGCGCGCCTTCTCCACCAGCGAGTCGTCAATCGTGTTCGGCGTGAACTCGCCAAAGCGACGAATTGCGGCCTGCTCAATCAGGTAGTCCGCAATCTTCGGGTTCTTCGGCAGCAGCGAACCGTGCAGGTAGGTGCCAATTACGTTGTGCACGCGCGCACCCTCATGCGAGTCGGTCACGTTGTTGCCCTCACCCTTAGTGACGGTAGCCAGCGGGGTGCAGCCGGAACCCAGGTAAGTCAGGCCCGAGTGGTTCTCAAAACCAATCACGGTGCCGAACTCCTCAGACTCCGCAACAATATTGCCGATCAGGCGGTCATCGCCGCCGACCGTGTGCGCATCAAAAATGCCGATACCCTTCAGCACCTCACCCTCACGGGTGCGGAATTCCTTGCCGAACAGCTGGTACAGGCCACAAATGACGAGCATCGGCACGCCAGCCTCAGCCAGCGAGCGCAGCGTATCACCGTTCGCGTGCAGGTCATCCTGAATCACGGACTGACCGGAGTCCTGACCGCCACCGCCCAGAATAATGTCAACATCTTCCGGGAAAGGCTGACCGGGGTTGTGGTCCAGAATCTGCACGTCAAAGCCGTGCGCCTGCGCGCGACGAGCCAACGCCAGGGTGTTACCCCAGTCGCCGTAAATGTTCATGTCGAGCGGGTACAGCTGCAGAATGCGCAGAGTCTTACCGTTATTGGGGCCGGAGGCGGGGGTGCCCTCAAAAGTGTGAGTTGCCGTCATTAGGAAACCCTCTCAACGTCAGTGATCTTTGCGAGCTCTTCACGCAGAGCCAGCATTGCGGTGTAGGTGCAGAAAATACGCATGGGCGCGTTACCGCTGGAGGCAATGAAGCCCTTGAGCGCATCGGCAAGGTTCTCGTTGACCTCGTCAACCTTCACGCCGTCATGCTCCAGGCGCAGCGCCATATCCCAGGCACGCACACCCGAAACCATCTGCACGCCGGTCTTCTTCAAGCTGTCGAAGTCGACATCCCACAGCCAGGACACGTCACGGCCGTCAGCGTACTGGTCGTTAATCGTAATCATGGTGGCGTAGTCGTCAGCGTTCGCGCTCGCCAGGGACAGGCGGAAACCACTCGGGTTCTTCACCAGCAGCAGTTGCAGCGGGCGGCCGTTCACGTTCAGAGTCTCACCGCGACCGAAGGCGGGGGTAATCTTCGCCAGCTCCGCGATGAGCTTATCTTCGTTGAGCTTCTCGCCCATGACGGCGCGGGTCAGCGCCATAGCGCCAGCCGCGTTGAAGATGTTGTAAATGCCGTAGAGGTTGATCTCGCCGACTCGCTCCACACCCGCCAGGTCGAAGGTTGCGGAGGTGCCGGAGAACGCGGTCAGGGTGACGTCGGCATCGGGCAGGGTTGCCTTCGCGACGGTGCCGCCGCGCATCTCATCGTCCGAGGGGAAGTACGAGCGCAAGGACTCATCCAGACCGTAGTACTTGACGGTCACGCCCGGCTGCACGTTCTCAGCGAGGGAGCAGATGCGCGGATCCTCACGGTTGAGCACCACGGTGCCGGTCGTTGCGGAGGCGACAGTCGCCAGCATGCGGCGGGTCGTGTCAATCTCACCGAAGCGGTCCAGCTGGTCACGCAGAACATTCAGCAGCAGAGCGTAATCGGGCTTGACGGCCTTGACGAAGTGCACGGCGTGCGCCTCATCCAGCTCAAGCACAGCGATATCAGCGTCAAGCTTGCCGCCGAGGGTCATCTCGCCCAGCAGTGCCGCGGCGACACCGCGCACAAAGTTCGAACCGGTGCGGTTAGTGAAAACCTTCAGACCCTGAGCTTCAAGCAGCTGCACAGCCATCTTCGTGGTGGTGGTCTTACCGTTCGTGCCGGAGACAACAACCACGCCGTAGGGCAGCTTCGCGAGCTCTTCAGCGACGAAGTCGGGGTGCAATTTTTCCATGACAAGGCCGGGGAAGGCGGAGCCGCCGCCGCGAAGCTTAGTCGCGGCGCGTACGCCCTGGCCGAGAAGACGAATGAGGGGTTTGGACATGCTTACCATTTTAGTACACGCACGCCAGCGGCTGAATGGTCCGCCCGGCTCGTTCGCTCATGCCGGACGGGGCGGGGTTACTGGGGTTTTAGTACGGGGGTGCGGGGGTTTTGGTTCAGGGGTTTGGTGTGGGCGTTTGGTGCGGGGTTTTGGTGTGGGGTTTTGGTGTGGGGCTCCGGCTAGGGCGGAGCGCCGGGGGTATTAAAACAGCGAGCCCGTTTAGAACAGCGAACCCTGCACCCTCACCCGCGTGAACTCCTGCGCAGGCTCCACCAGCACATTCCGCCATGCGGCAGTATTCACCAGGAACGCCGCGTCAGCATCGCCGGTGTGCGCGCTCAAAAACTGGCCCGCCGCACCCGTGCAGAAGAAACCAGCCGTCCCGCTCTCGGTACCGGAATCACCCAAACCAGAATCACACGGTGCCAGCGGCTCCGGCGATTGCGTACGCAACGCCGCATACGGGCGGTTCATGGCAAGCGACGGAATCCACGGCTCATCCAGGGCGGTGAGCGGCACCTCCGGCTCGGTGCGCGCCAGCTCGGCGAGCGCTTCGCGGGCGCGGGCAACCGCCTCCTGATGGGCAGAGCGAAGCTGCGCGCCGGGCAGCGGGTTCGTCCAGGCGCGGTATTTACTCGCCACCTGCTTGACCTGCGGAATCTTCGCGAGGGCGGTCACGGCATCCTCGGCGCGGCGAATCGCCAGGCCGTCGGGTGCGAGCGCAATGTAGGTGGCGGTGGCGACCGCCTGCTCATCCAGGCGGCGCGGGGTCGAATGCAGGGAGCTGGTGCCGACCTTGTGCGTGCCGTCCGGGAAGGTCGCGATGTAGAGGCGGTGCTGTAGCATGGCGTAGGCGCGCATGGATTCGGTGAGCGTTCCGGGGTACAGGTGCGCGCTGTGCAGGGCGGTGAATTCGTCGCGGGCGGTGCAGCGCGGGCACTGCTGGCCACGCTGGATGCGGGTTCCCTCGGGGCAGGGTACGCGGCGAATTCCAGCGGAGGTTGCCCCCGATTTAGGAGCAGATGCGGGGTCGGATTTGGGGGCGGCGTCATTGCTCGTGCCGGTGGTGTAGCCTGCGCAGTAGCGGTACAGCTCCCCTTCGCTATCGCGCGGAATGCGCAACCCCAGGTAGGCGCCAGGGGTCAGCGGAATCTGGATGCGAACCCCGCTCGGAACGCCAGGCTGCGCGGGGCTGCTTTCCTGATTAGGGGTGCTCTCCCCTGTCATATGAGGTGCCCCTGCCGCTTGAGATGCCCGGTGATGAGCTCCTTCCGCAACCCCGCCGGGCACGACCGGTTCCACCTCAATGAGCGGGCGGCGGTTGGACCAGCGGATCTGCCTCCAGATGAGCAGCTGCGGCGCGCCTGCAGAATCACCAGCGGCGGGCGCAGCAGCAAACTCATCGAAAGCAGTCTCAAGCAGGTTGGGGTAGTCCATAGCATTCCACTCTAGCGGGTCTGGCGGGTTCTTTCTCGCGGGTTCTTTCTCGCGGGTTCTTTCTCGCGGGGTGCGGTGCATCCGGGTATCGCACCTTCGGTGGCGCTTCCTCATGCGTTCGGTACAGGCGCGCATCCTCGGAAAGCAAAAAGAGGCCAGCGTCCTTCACGCTGATCCGCACCCCTCGCAGTGTTGCCGTGCGTTCACGCACGACGGGGTGGGTTCTCAGCTGAGGCGCTGACCTCTGTGGTTGAGGCAGGGCGCTTACCCTGCCAAGCCCGAAAGCGATCGGTGACCGCTATTTTTCGGTGAGCTATGCGGTGTTCATGGAAGCCGGAAGCTTCCCCGCAGCGTCGCTGCATTTAAAACTTTGCCATATCCAATGGACATAACATCATTCAAATACGCATCGACTGCCCAATCTGCGCATTTATGACGCAGAATTTCTGTGCACTAGCTGGCAAATTGAAGCAATTAGTGCAAAATTTCAAAATCACCAAGCCGCTCAGCCGGACTATCTGACGGATGAGCCACGCCATCTAGCTGAGGCGGGCAAACCCCTCCGCGATGGCCACACGCATATCGTCCAGCGTGCGGGACATGGTCTTGGTGTGAGCGATAATCGGCAGGAAGTTCGTATCCCCACTCCAGCGCGGCAGAATGTGCTGATGCAGGTGATCAGCAATGCCTGCGCCGCCCACCTTGCCCTGATTAATGCCAATGTTGAAGCCGTCATTATGCGACACCTCGCGCAGAACCTTCATGGCGAGCTGCGTCAGCTGCGCAATCTCCATGGTTTCTGCCTCGGTCGCATCATCGTAGAACGGGATGTGGCGGTACGGGCAGACCAGCAGGTGACCGGGGTTGTACGGGTAGAGGTTGAGAATCACGAAGGCATGCTCGCCGCGGTGCACAATCAGCGACTCCTCGTCACTGCGGCTGGGCGCAGTGCAGAAGGGGCAGGTCTTCTCGGTGTAGTCCTTCTGGCCGCCACTCACGTAGGCGGTGCGGTGAGGGGTCCACAGGCGCTGGAATTGGTCCGGTGCGCCGGGCAGCTCGAAGGAATCCTGCACCGAGGCTGCGGTGCCGTGCTCGGGGGTCGTGTTCTCGCTCATAGTCCCATTCTATAACCCGCACGCGGCAACAGGAACGCCCCGCCCGTCATGCGTGCCAGATATGAGATGGCTCCCCCGGCAGCGCGCTTAGCTGTGCTGCTTTTCCAGGTGAATGATGCGGGTGGCTCCCTCATAGGTCATGGGGAAGCTCAGCACGCCGTCCTCCATGACGAATTCCTTGGTTTCCTTATCGGAGGCGTACGGTGCGCGGCTCAGCTTCGCGCGGTCCACGTGCGAAATGTAGCTGAAGTTGCCGTCTTTTGCCTCGAAAGTGCCGACCCAGAATGGGGTTGCCAGCTCTTCGTGGTTCAGGTGGTAGGTGACCTCGATAATGCCGTCGTGAATGACTGCGTCCATGTAGTTCTCGAGGTTGGTGGAATCCTGCTGAACCCATGTGCCGTCAGCACTCGCAGTCGAACGAGTCGCGAGCACAGAAGAGGGAACAGCCGTCGCGGCGGATGCGGCAGGCTCCTGGTTACTCGTGTTGTCCGGCGCGGGGGTCTCAGTGGGCTGGGTCGCGGTCGGGTGAATCGACGGGTCATGCGAGGTAATAACCGCCGCCTTGACTCCGGTGCTGTCGTCGCCGGGGGCGGAAACAGCGCTGGGCTCGGCGGTTTCAAAAGCTGCGGGGTCAACAACCGCACTTGCGGAGGCATTATTCGGCGCAGATGCGCACGCGGTGAGGGAGAGCGCGCCGAGTAGTGCGAGCGCGCTCAGAGTGGACTTAGGTGCCACGAACGTGTCCTAACAGAGTATGTGTTTGAGTGAGTTTGTGAGTTGAGTGGTGCCTCCCCGTGAGTGAGGTGGGGATATAACGAAACCCCGTAGCGCGTTGGGCTACAGGGCGTTCGATAACCGGCACGGTAGATAGTTTATAGGCTCTGGCTAGGAGTTTCACCAGTAGCGGTCATTTTTAAAAGATAGTTTGGTCACATTAGATTTTAAGTTGAGGGGTTTTTCGCGCACACGAGCCCCAATTTGCACTCCGCGCGGGCTAATTTTGCCTCGACAAGGCGAAATATCCCGCACGGTGGCGTGGATGGCAATTTTCTTGCCTTCGTCTTGCCTTCGCGTGGGCTCGGCACCCAAACCCACCGCTTCAACGGGTACGCGGTGTGGGTTTGAGCGCCAAGCCTCAACCGAACTGTCATATATGCGCTGCTATCTTGGAGCATCTGCAGAAGCACCCGGTGCGGCAAACCCAGTAGCGCTAAACCCAGCGGTACCGAAACCGGCGCGGCGTGCCGCCTCCGCATCCGAAGGAACCGGGTGCACACCGTCTTCATCCACGACCTCACGCAACGTGTAGTCGCGGGCTTCACGGCGCGCATACTCACGAGCCAGCAGGGCACGCAACTCAGAAATCTCCTGGCGAAGATCGTCCACGTCAGCCTTGGTTGCGGGGTACTCCTGCTCCTCCCTGCCACCAAACTTTTCGATAATCCAGCTGGCGAGCGCACCGGTAGCAACCGCGACCAAGCCCCCGCCGTACAGCATGACGATCACGGCGATGACCCTGCCGATACCGGTGACCGGGTAAACGTCTCCGTAGCCGACCGTGGAGAGGGTCGTGAACATCCACCAGTAGGCGGTGGGCAGGTCACGAATCATCGCGCCCGGCTCGGAGGACTCCACCGAATAGATCGACAGGGCAAACATGATGATGAAGATCGCGGTGTAGCCGAAGAGCTTCATCCCCAGTTCGGAGAGCCTCTTGTATTGGCGGTTGGCGGTCATATAAATCATGGAGAGGAAGCTGACAATACGCCACGCGGGCAGCAGCACAATCGCCAGGTTCATCAGGTTATGCGTGATGAAGTAGAGTCGCCGCGGCGCCAGGTACAGGCGCACGCAGTAGTCGGCGGCGAATAGGCCCCACAGGATCATCTGAATGATGTTGAGGTACGCGTCGTACGGCTCCTGAATGCGTGTGCTCATGATGGGCGCGGCGAACGCAAGCAGGTACAGCACGGACGCCACGAACATGGGCGTGGAAGTGCGGTCTTCCCACGCGGCCAGGTTCTTCTCGCCGCGGTACTTGCTGAGCGTGCGGAAGAGGCGGGTTCGCGGAGTGCGACGCGGCGGGTCCGTGACGGTGCGGGTGACCGTGCGAATGGTCGTGGTGTGCGTTTCAGGTTCGCCTACATCAATAATCTCGGCGTCACCATCGGGGTTACCCTGGGTGCCCGCTTTCTGGTCGCCCTTGCCGTGCGGGTGATGCGTGGTGCGGGTGATGCGACGCTCCTCGCGGTGCGTACCGTCCGGCGCGTCGGTGGTGGCGTATTCTTCGACGACCTCTTCGTAGTCGTCGGGGTCCAGGTCGGTGGAGTAGACGGAGTGGGTGCTGTCCAGGCGGGCGCTATCAATCTGCACGGCATCAACCTGTACTGCCTCCATGCCGGGGGCGGTAGCCTCTGCGGGGCTACTTGCTGCAGCACTAGTTTTGGCGGCACTGGATTCTGCCGGTGCCGACTGGGTATAACCAGCCTTCGTGGTATTCTCAGCGGCGGCTTCAGATGCGGTAGTTTCAGATGCAACAGTTTCAGGGCGCGCAGACGCACCCACCGGGCTGTTCCCCGGAATATTGCCCGAGGTATTCCCCGAGGTATTGGGTGCTGTGCCGTTCTTTACCGTGTTGTCTGTCTGGTTCTGTTCTGCCTTATCCATAGTGTGAATGATACTCCACGCCGTTGCGTTTGCGTTTCTATTTCGTTGCACTGTGACCTTGTGCTGTGACCTTTGGGCGGCGGTCTTTACACCGCGGTTTTGTGCACGATACTGTGTCGAAATCGGGCGGCGGTTCGGTTGCGGTGGAGAACCGTTCGGGTGCGAAGATGACGGTGTATTGTGCGGGTGTGGATCGTAAGGAGCGTAGTGTGCCTGCGGGTGGCCGCGTGTTTGTGGAGGATTTGGGGGTGCGTGCTTCGGCGGGTTCTCCCCTGTTTTGTGGTGTGGTGACTTCTGATAGTACTGCTAGCTGGAATGTTACGGCCCTCGGCGGCCGTGCCTAAGAGCAGCTGCGGCGCTAATAAAGCCTGCACAAGGGAAAACAGGCACCTCTGGTAACGATTATCTTTTGTATTAGAGGTATATTAAGAACGGACTACCCGCCGTTATTAACCAGCCGTTATCAATCAATGGAGATACACCGATGACCGCTCAGTCGCCTGATACCACTGAGGTTGAACTTCCCAAGTTCTACGAATTCATTCCCAGCATTCTTGCTTACCTATCTGACGGCAACTCCCGCACCAATAAAGAGATTTATAGCGCTGTAGCAGAGCGCTACCCGCTTTCTGACGAGCAGCTACTACCCTACCTGCCGAACGGCAAGCGTCCCGTCTATGTGGACCGCATTAGTTGGGGCTTGACCTATCTCAAGATGTTCGGTGCGGTTGATTCCCCTCGCCGCGGTCAGCAGGTTATTTCTGACGAAGGCTTGAAGCTGATTGAGGCTCATCCTGGGGGCATCCCCGATGATGTCGTCGCGCATATCGTTCGTTCCGCCCGCAGCACGCGTGAGCGTTCCCAGTCTGATAGTTCCGAGCAGGACCCGCAGGAAACCCCGAAGACCGCTACCAAGACTGTTGCCGTCACGACTGCACCCTCTGAGGTGTCTGATAGCACCCCGCAGGAACTCATTGATGAAAGCATCACTCAGATTGAGTCCGCGCTGACGCACGATATTTTGGAACGCGTCCGCGCAATGTCTCCGACTGCTTTTGAGCATCTGGTGGTGGATGTTCTGTTGGCGATGGGCTACGGCGGCCCGGCAGGACGCGGCACCGTTACTCCGGCTTCCAATGACGGCGGCGTGGACGGAATCATTGACCAGGATGCGTTGGGTCTTTCAAAGATTTATGTCCAGGCTAAGCGTTACGCCAAGGACAATGTGGTGGGACGCCCTGCCCTTCAGAGCTTTGTGGGCGCACTGCATGGCAAGGCAACGCAGGGAGTGTTCATCACGTCGAGCTCCTATACGTCTGACGCACGCGGCTATGCGGAGGAACTTGGTGGCGGAGTTTCCCTCGTTCTGATTGATGGTGAGCACCTGGCGCGCCTCATGATTAAGTACGGTGTTGGCGTACAGGTGGCACGCACGTACACCATCATGAAGCTTGATGAGGACTTCTTCGACGAAGCCTAAACGTTACACAAGCGTGGGGTGGAAAGCATGTAGCTTTCTGCCCCACGCTTTCTTTTGGGTTAGCCGCCTTTTGGGTTAGCCGCTGGAATGTTACAACCCTCGGCAGCCGCGCCTAAGAGCAACCGCGGCGTTCAGAGTGTGGTGGGTGCGCCTCCGCAGGCCCGGGCGTATTCCCCCGGAAAGCCAGCAAATACGCGGCAAACCACCGCATCAGCACGGTGTATAACCCACCCCCTTTATGGTGACAAGTAGTCGCCAAGCTTAGCCATAGCTAAGCGGAAAAGACGGTGTTCAAGAGCACATACTGAAAGGTAAGACAGTCTCACTAAGGAGATTCATCATGACCACCGTTGTGTCAAACACTTCCAAAGCACTCAAGTCCCCCTACGAGGACACCCTCAAGCGCCTACTCTCCGACGCACGCGCAGAAGCCGTCGAATCCAGCGTCTCCGAACTCGAACGCCTGGCAATCTCCCACGATGCATCCCACTACCTGCTCGTGCCCGCCGGCCTAATCCGCCCCGACTCCGCCGAAGACGTCGCAAACATCTTCCGCGCAGCCGGCGAACTCGGCCTGCCGCTGACCTTCCGCTCCGGCGGTACCTCCCTCTCCGGCCAGTCCAGCGGTGACGGCCTGATGGTCGACACCCGCCGCCACTTCAAGAAGATCGAAGTTCTTGAAGACGGCAAGAAGGTTCGCGTGCAGCCCGGCGCGACCATCATGATGGTCAACAACTACCTGGCGCCCTACGGCTACAAGCTCGGCCCCGACCCGGCATCATGGTCCGCCTGCACCATCGGTGGCGTGGTCGCTAACAACTCCTCCGGTATGTCCTCGGGTACCCAGTACAACACCTACAACACCCTGGACTCCATGGTGTTCGTGCTGCCCAGCGGCACCATCATCGACACCGCAGAACCGGACGCCGACCAGAAGCTACGCTCCCTCGAACCTGAACTTCACGAGGGCCTGCTGCGCCTGCGCAAGCGCGTGCTCGAGAACCCCGAATCCATGGCGAAAATCCGCCAGCAGTACTCCATGAAGAACACCATGGGTTACGGCCTGAACTCCCTGGTCGACTTTGAGACCCCCGTGGACATTCTGCAGCACCTGCTGATTGGTTCGGAAGGCACCCTCGGCTTCGTCGCTTCGGCAACCTACCGCACCCGCCCGATTCTGAAGAACATTTCCACCGGCCTGCTCGTGTTCGACAACCTGATTGATGCTGCACGCTCCGTGCCTGAACTGGTTGCTAACAAGCTCGCTACCGTCGAGCTGATGGACGCCACCAGTATTCGTGTGGCTCAGCGTACCGGCCAGGCTGCGGAGGCGCTCGCCGCCATCGACGTGAAGGACCACGCCGCCCTGCTGGTTGAGTTCCAGGGCAACTCCGAGCAGGAGCTGAGCGACCTGGCTGCCGCTGCGGCACCCATGTTTAAGAGCCTGCCGGTGGCTTCGCCGGTGTCGATGACCAGCAAGCTGTCTGAGCGTAACGCCCTGTGGGCGGCACGCCGCGGCCTGTATACCACCGTTGCGGGTAACCGCCGCTCCGGCACTAACGCACTGCTCGAAGACGTGGTCGTGCCCGTCGAGGTTCTGGGCAACACCTGTAGCGACCTGACCAAGCTGTTCGACGCACACGGCTACCAGGACTCCGTGATCTTCGGCCACGCGAAGGACGGTAACATCCACTTCATGCTGAACGAGCAGTTCCGCGACCCGAAGCAGCTGGACCGCTACCGCGACTTCACCGAAGAAATGGTTCAGCTGATCCTTTCCGCTGACGGCTCGCTGAAGGCTGAGCACGGTACCGGCCGTATCATGGCGCCGTTTGTGAGCCGCCAGTTCGGTGAGGAGCTCTTCGACGTGATGCGCCAGATTAAGCGCCTCATTGACCCGAAGGGCTTCATGAACCCGGGCGTGCTGATTGCCGAGCCGGACACCGACTACGTAACCGACCTAAAGGTCGCTGAGACTGTTGAGGAAGAAGTCGACCGCTGTGTGGAGTGCGGCTACTGTGAGCCGGTCTGCCCCTCCCGCAACCTGACCTTGACCCCCCGTAAGCGTATTGTGCTGCGCCGTGAGATTGCTGCCGCTGAGGCGAACGGCGATCACGAGCTCGCTGAGCGCCTGCGTAAGGAGTACGAGTACTACGGCATTGAGACCTGTGCTGTGGACGGCATGTGCCAGACCCGCTGCCCCGTAAACATCAACACCGGTGACCTGATTCGCCGCCTGCGTTCTGAGAACCAGGACAAGCTGGCCGCTACCGGCTGGAAGATTGCCGCACAGCAGTGGGGCATCATGGATAAGGTCGCCGGTAAGTCCCTGACTGTGGCTAAGAAGCTGCCGTTCCCCGTGGTGCACGGCACCACCAGCATTGCCCGCAAGGTCATGGGCGACGACATGGTTCCTTCCTACAAGAAGGACCTGCCGGTTGGTGGCCCGGCACGTAAGCCGCATAAGGACGCGACCGCTGAGATTGTGTTCTTCCCCGCTTGCGTGAACTCCATGTTCGGCGGTGTGGACGGCGACGGCAAGCATGACCCGGTCAACGCAACCCAGGCGTTCATTCGCCTGTGCGAGCGTGCGGGCGTGAAGTACCGCATCCCGGACAACATTGGTGAGATGTGCTGCTCCACCCCGTGGAAGTCGAAGGGCTTCACCGACGGCTACTCGATCATGAGCGACCGCGTGCTGAAGTCCCTGTGGGAGGCTACCGACGGTGGCCGCCTGCCGGTCGTGTGTGACGCTTCGTCCTGTACTGAGGGCCTTGAGGTGATGCGCCAGAAGGTTATTAAGGCGCTTGAACACAAGATCGTGAACGGCCTAAAGCCGGGCGAGCCGGACTACTCGCGTCTGCGCATGTACGACGCGGTGCAGTTCGCCGCCGACAACATGCTGGACAAGCTGACTATGTCTGCTCCCCTGCCGTCGGTTGCTCTGCACCCGACCTGCTCCATGACTCACCTGGGTACTCAGCCTGCGTTTGAGAAGATTGCGAACGCGATGAGTGACGACGTGTACGTGCCGAAGCACTGGGGTTGCTGTGGTTACGCGGGTGACCGCGGTATGTTGCACCCTGAGCTGACTGCGAGCGCTACGGAGGCTGAGGCTTCTGAGCTGAGCGAGCAGAAGGAGTTCGCCGCATACATTTCGGCTAACCGCACCTGTGAGCAGGGTATGACCGAGGCGACGGGCCACACCTACCAGAACGTGCTGCAGCTACTGG
>OAVR01000326.1_pt1 | contig 13904 bp, 18 predicted proteins | sample 1476451 | NCBI WGS metagenome assembly OAVR01 (sample SAMEA2580105, study PRJEB22360) | human gut metagenome | biome: human gut; feature: human-associated habitat; material: faeces | place: Denmark | collected 2008/2010 | reverse complement strand
CACCTCTTTACTACCGGATCTCATCGGCATGTTTTGATTATTTACATTTATTTAGGGTTCTCTGTCCTTGTCTAGCTACTAAAAAATTGATACAATCAAACAAATACAAACGTAATAATCTTTCTAGGAGGGATTTTAGGATGCTAGATATTTTACAAGATTTCTACTTTTCACTCTATATAAGCACTTGGACCTCATTTAAATGGTTGCTTTATTCCGCACTCATCGGTATTGCCTGCTTCCTAATCACACTTCTTTTTTCTATGGTAAGCGAGGCTGCAGAGACAATTTGGCTTAAATTTTCTTTGTCTCTAACTGGAATCTTTGCACTATTTTGTTTATTGATGACACTTCATGGTATTATCCATTCTGTAGGAATAATCATAGGGGCTGTCTCTGGTTTCTTTTTCCCAGTATTTGGTTTACTTATTGTCTGTGGTATTATTCTATTCATCATTGGCCTTTTCAATACTCTGTTCCTCTTCTTTTTAGTTAAGAAATAAAAAAACAAGCCAATTTAAAGGCTTGTTTCAGAATGAAGACAAACATCAAAAATGATGTTTGTCTTTTTTATATTCACACTTTCTTTTATTATACTCCTTCGAAGCAAGAAAAGGCCCCAGAAGTATAACTTCTGAGGACTTTGTCTTCAATCTAAGAACCTTACACAGTAAGGCTCTAGTTGTTTTATTAGGCTTCATAGCGAGAAAAGGTCATACCAAAGGCACAAACCACGATGGCAATCCCAATAATCCACGCATCTACTGTAGGATGAGGGAAAAAGTTTGGCACACCGTAGGTAAAGAACCTCTCTCCAAAGAGGAAAGTGCCAACATCTCGTAGTAGACCTGATGTTTTTTCAGGCTCATTAAAAGCCGCTTGATCACAGAGAAAAACAATTCCCATAAAGATAAAACCAAGCATGAGCTTAGAGACAAACCAGATCACAAATACCCCAATGGTGGACCCGATGAGGTTGAAAAAGAGTTTTGTGAGAAAGACAGGTGTCATGACAAGAAATACCCCACCTCTCCTAATACAACCAAAGGTAGATCCCAGCAAAGCTTTAAAGCGAGACCTCTTGATTGGGTGATAAGTAAAAACACCACTATCATCGTCTTTACCAACAATATAACGATCTACCAAATCCTTTGCATACTGCAGTTCTTCCGCTGACGGTTGCCGTCCATTGATGGCTTCAAAATCTTGTCGATAGGTCGCTTCATCAAAAGCTTTTGTCATCTTCCTCACCTCTCAAACGATTCTTAAGTTAGTCTTAGTATAGCTCTAAAATTCCTAAAAAACAAGCTGTTCTCCACTGAAGCTATAAATTAATGGCATTCATGGCAGCCACAATCGCTGTAGCGACTCCACCTGAAATAACTGCGTTTGCTCCACCAGAGATCATAGAAGTCATGCCTTGATCCATCATCTGCGGATTCCCATTTTTACGCCCTGCAAAATAATCAAAAGCTCCCGTTAGAAGCCATCCGAGTCCGACAGCACTAACGACTGCCCCATAGCAATAATAACTCTTGTTGCAACTTGCATCGTTGATTTTCCTCCTTTTTTGCAGAAAAAAATAAGGTTGCAAGCGTCTTATTGTTCGTTTTAGTTTCTTGCAGCCTAGTAACTATTAAAAAAACACACTAAAAGCTCTCAAAATGAGTTGAAATAAAATCTCAAAGTTGACTTTACATAAAAAGTTTAAGTAATTTGATATTATCTACCAAAAACTTAATAATATTCCTCTCAATGTTACTTTTTGATAGAACTAAAGAGACCTTTTGTGTCTTTTATGTCTCATCACTAATACTTAAGGTAATCATCTCAGCTTTCAGTCTTTCAACGTCTTCAACAGTGGGTTTCCAGCCTTCTATCATATTCGTACTTAGAGCATAGCAAACACTTTTAAAAATATTTCTGTCTATAAAAGATACACCCATAATAGTCATCTTTTCTTCATTTACATCTAAAACCATAAGGTACCTCTAGAATTGCGAGTATCTAGTACATTAAAGGATAACATAGATTCACTTGAAATAATGTAGAGTAGTATTTCGATTACTAATACAAATAAATTATTGATAAAAATTACCGTGACTGTTTTATCATATTTACTATTGAATTGTCGATATCAAATACTGTCTTTTGACCATCAAACCATCTGTCCCAAAAGTCGATAGTTGAGCTTTTAGGTTCTTCTTGGGGTTTATCTAATAATATCTTTGTTGGTAATTTTATGGCATCTCCAATAACAATACATTCACCTACATCAAGATTTGGTAAAGCTTCTACTAATCCAACTAATGAGTCAGTTAACATAGTTGCAACTGCAGCTTTATCCCTATCATTTGTTATTTTTAATGAAATGATATTATTGCATTGAGAAATTATAGTTGTATTCAATTCTGCTGGTCGTTGAGAAACTACCACTAAAGAGACTCCATACTTACGTCCTTCTTTAGAAATTTTTTCAAAAATTTCTAAAGATTTTTTTTCAACAGCTTTTAGCTTTGTTACATCTCTTGGCATATATAAATGTGCTTCATCACAAATAAAGGCTAATGGATGTCTTGTTTCATCTTTTTTGGGGCTCATCCAAAATTGTACATCGTATACCAACCTTGTTACAATACCAATGACAATTGATAGCATATCTGATGGGACCTCGGATAAATCGATAACTTTAATATGTTGATCTCTACCCATTATTTCTGAAATAAATCTATTTAAGTAATCAGACTTTTGAGTATGTTGTTCATTAAACACAAAGCCATATTTCTTATCATCCATCTTTGTTTGTAATCTTGTAATTAGATTAGTTAGTTTTCCAAAATATTGACCTTGTTTTGTTTTTTTCTGTCCTTCCTTATTACCACTCTTGTATACCTCTCCTGTTTCCTCTTCTTTTACATTTTCAATCTCCAAGTACTCTTTTAATCCTTTTGCAGAAAAAGGTACAGGAGTATCTACGGTAACAATATCAGAAGAAAAGCTTTCTGTATTATTTACATAATCCTTCTTTTTTTCAAGAATATGTTTGATTACTACTGCTCTTTGATTTGAAGAAGTACCTTCAGAAGATTCAATAAACAAAGAGTGAATTTCTTCATAATTAAAAAACCATAAAGGAATTTGTAAATCATGCTCTGTATCACTTATTTTTATTTGCTTCGCATAAGTCAATTCATTATATTCCCCATGCAAATCAAAAATAATAAGATTTGAATAACCTAATTTATCAGCTTTTTCTAAAATATTAGCAACTGTATATGATTTACCACTCCCTGTACTGCCAACAATAGCTGCATGTCTTTGGAAAAATTTGTTCCCATCTAGAATAGATTCAACAGACTGATTACTAGCATATTTTCCTATTTTTAAATTCTGATCACTTGGTAAATCACCAGCTAAAGAATTCATAATCAAAGAAAGTGCATCATCATCCGCTAAGTAAACTGGACTATTTATTTCTGGATAAGTATTTACAGCTCTTTTAAAAATATTATTTTTAGTTGGTGAAATTTTACTATAGAATGTTCCAACTAATGTTATGCTACAAAAGTTATAAGAATACTCAATCGAACTCCCCTCAACAATTTCAGTTTCATCAAATTCAATGCTCTTCTTACTGACTTTTGTAACAATGCCTATTAGTTTTTCATCAGCATTGCTACCTGACAAAATGGCCAAATCATTAATCTTTAGTTTGTTTAAAAATTCTTCTTTTTGAACATTAACTATAACTTTCTGTGTATCAACATTTTGAACAATTCCAATAACTTCATGTAAGTAATCTTTTATATTCGTCATTTTACACACTCTATCCTATAAAAACTTCTACAAAATTACGTAGATCCCATAATTGACTATTCAATTTATATTGTTCACCTTTATAAATCATAAAGGAATAATCACCATCTACCACACCTTCTTCTGCAATCTGTTTATAAAATACGGTCCAATTTTTATTAGAACGAGCTCTATCTATTATATCTCTTTTTATTTCCATGGATAACACAATTACGTCCTTTTTTGTATTCTCAAATACAGTATCAAATTGTTGATCATTAAATCCATATCCATAAATAAAAATAGAATGGTTACTCATACTGTCTGTATACACACTATTAAAAATTTCACGATGTTGTCTAAGCAAATCGTGAGTCATCCCGTATTGAAATTTCATACTTCCTGGAGCAACGACTTCAATATCATTACTGTTTTTTTCCAAATATGAATAATCGTTTGTTTGGTAGATATTGCCCTCTCGATTTATCCAATTTATTGATCCATGAGGTTTAAAGACTCTTAATATTGTATTGTTATTATTAAAATAATTATTAGGATTCTTCAATATCTCTTGATCAAAAGTTTGAAATAAATTTCCTTTAAAACCTAAGGTAGTTATTAAATCTAATTTATCAGCAACCGTCTCAATGATTAAGTCATAATTCGGAGTCATTACATCAATAATTTTTTTATTAACACTGACACTCCTGATGAGATAGCCTAATAATTCTTCAAATGCAGACTTATTCCTTAAAATATTCTCTCGTACTTTATAATCAGCTTCTAAAATAAATTTACCTGTAATTTCCCGAATTTTTTCAACAAAGTCATTATCTGTTGGAACAGTTAAAAGTGCGGCTTCAAGTCCGCTTTTCTTCACTATAGACTCACACTTTTTCCAAGCATCTCTATATTTAGAATTTTCATGTTTAGAAAAATTAACAGTTAGTTCATCAGCTAATCTGGACATACCTGGAATCTCAAAAGTTATAGATAACCCTGTACCAATAATAAATTTCGGAAAATTAGTTGTCGATAAATAACGTTTTTTTATATCAGAAAAAATTTCTTCGAATTCTAAGTTAATGTCAATCTCATGCATATACTACCTCTCCTTTTTCTTACTATATCCTTTACGTGACTTCCCTAGCAATTCTCGTTCCAACCTAAGCATATCCTCTTCCACCTTACTCCATTTACCAAAGAGACATTCTTGTAAAACTGTTGCAGCTGAACCTTCGTCTGTTTCAGAATCATATATGCATCTTCTATCTCTTTGGTAAATTTGAATTTGCTCAAAACACTTCTCGTTTTCCAACGCTCTGACATTCTCAACCAAATGATTAACAATGTAATCATGATGTTCCTTAGGCGTTGCTCTAGCTTGATTTGGATCTTTAGCATAGAGTTCCTCATAACGTATCAAAGTGCTGAGATAGGACAACTCTGGTTTTGTCGCAATTAGTGCTAGTGATACCTGATAGCCTCTTGCTCTCAACAATCGAGCTGTTTGTCGTGGGACATCTGTTGTTCTTAACGTTCCTTCGATTAGTAAGTGGTAGCCTAACTGACTTAGTGCGTCGACCAGTGTTTCTACCATTTTTCCAGCAAATCCTTTGGTATAGTCGACACTATCCTTACCGTATTTTTCCTGCAATTCTAGATAATGAGGATGCTGAGAGCGATAGCTATCGCCATCAATAATAATGATATTCCCACGATATTCTTTTTGTTTAATACGATGAATCGTTGTTTTTCCAGCACCACTTTGACCACCAAGCAAGATGGCTTGTGGTTGTTCTGAAACAGTTTTGCCACGAGTTAAGGTACGAATATTTCTCTTTACAACCTGTTGAAAGTCAGAATAACTAAAGTCTTCAAGTTTCATTAGGCTACCACCTGATGACGAGTCATCACCAACATACGCTCAATACCATCTAAATAGCCATCATAGCGCTCCAATTCCTCAAAAGTACCTGCGAGATAAATTTGAGTATTGATGATATCAGCCAAATCGTCACTCATCAAAATCCATGGATTTGTCTCGTCATCAAAAGCGATGCCATGCTTATCTTGGTAGCGATAAAGTTCTGAAAGGATGGCAGCACCACGTTCTTTAATCACTTCCATTTTGAGAGTCAGCTGGTAATCTTGTACAGGTGTTAACATTTTATCTTCTCCCACGATATCAACATATGACACGTTAAATTTTTGACAAATACGATCAATCAACTCTGTCGAAACTGAGCTAGTTCCATTTTCGTAGCGGCTCAAGCTATTGCGTGAAATACCTACAATTCTAGCAAATTCTGGTTGTGTTAAACCATGTGTTTTTCGTAAAGATTTTATGTTATCTCCAATCATAGGATACCTCCTCATTTTCTTTTATTATAACATAAAAAGTAAAAACGCACCAGATTTGGTGCGTTTAGACCTTTGTTTTATAGCAAAATAAAATATTAGCTTATTCATCATCTTAATAGAGATATTTCATGTAAAGAAGTCGTGTCTTTTACACTTTAAAAGACACGACTTTGTAGTGTAAAGACAACATTTAAATGTATGTTTTCTTGTCTGCAAAGGCGTATAAACAAATAGGGCTGTACAGTGAGCAATACTGTGCAGTTTTGTCTCAATCAAGAATAGACAAATAATCATCTAATCGTTCATTCACATCTGTTCTCAAGTCTGAAAACTTCTATCTCCATAAATGGAGAAACTTAACTAAAGATAGTATAACAGATATTGTCAATCTTATATCATATTTTATAATGAAACTAGAATTCAACAGAAATTAAATGACCAGTCTCCTGTAGAGTACAGAAAACTGGTCGCATAAGAGGGTTTTTCTCTTGTCCCATTATTGGGGTGCAGTGCCGCTCGTCCAATCGTTTTTAATGTATCCGTTAATTAAAGCAACTCTTACAAAAAATCAAAATAGTTCTTCACATCCTCCACATACCCATGCTTTTCAATTAAACTAGCTAACAAATCTCTATTATGGCCTTGGTAATTGTCTTCTCGCCGCAATTCTTCATACATTTCGATAAAAGGAAGGCCTTTGGTCTCGGCTGATTCTAGCTCTGCTTCATAGTCATAGGCAACTTTTCGAAATTGAAGATTGACCAATTCACCATTTTCAACCTCAAGTAAGGCATACTGAGCTCGGTGATTTTTCAGCCCTTCCCAGTCAAAATAAGGCATACCAATCGAACCTGGATTGATGATTTGTTGACCTTGACTACCATAACGCAGAAGCTGTTTATGGACATGTCCATAAACAGCTACATCAGTAGTTTCATCAAATAGCTGGTCAAATTTTTCTGTACCATTTTCAACCAGCAAATCACCACCATAATTTTTCTCAGGTAAATTATGAGAAAGAGAAAAGCGCAAGCCTTCAACTTCTTTCTTGGCTACCATAGGTAGCTTTCTCAACCAATCAATATGCTCTGGGTTTAGGCGCTCCATCAGATATTGGGTCATCCTGAGAAGCTGAATTTCTTGGGGATCCTCTAAACCATATTGCCCATCTAAAGCCTCTAAAACACAATCATCCCAGTTCCCTCGAACGGATGCTGTAATGGGTAGATCTTTCAAAAGAGCCACCAAGTCATTTGTTCCCGGACCAGGAAGAAAAATATCTCCCAAAAGCCAATATTCAGTCGCTCCCAAATTTTTAGCGTCCTCAAGCACTCCAGCTAAGGCCGTCGTGTTGCCATGTATGTCTGATAAAATTGCAATCTTATGGTTCATTTTCTGCTCTTTCTTTAGTGGATAACTTTCGGTTTATTCAATCCACTCTTATATTTTTGTTCTTCATTATAGCATAAAATCGCTAGAAGATTTTCACTTGACAATATTCTTTTAAAAAATATGTCAAAAATAGTTGACATTTTATTTTAAGAAGAATATACTATAGTCAAATATATGTGACATAAATAAAAAGGAGGAAGCATGAATCGTGTAAAAGAATTCCGCAAGGAACTGGGCATTTCCCAACTCGAACTTGCCAAGAACATCGGTGTCTCTAGGCAAACCATTAACATGATTGAGAACGACAAGTACAATCCTACTCTGGAACTCTGTCTCAATCTCGCTCGTAGTCTCCAAACAGACCTCAACAGTCTCTTTTGGGAAGATGATTTTTAACAAGAAGGAGAATGAAATAATGAAAAAAGAAACTCTCACTGAAAAACTTATGAAACGGACCTATGGCATTTCAGGACCACTTGATGAACACAAACAACGCGAGGCTGACCGCATTGGAAATAAAATCTTTATGGTTCTCTTTTACCTCATGATTTTTGGAAATCTCATTCCCTTAGTTCTTGCTTATAAATATCCCCAAATTGTCGCCTTCGGATATCCAATCATTATTTTTATGATTTCCATGATTTGTGCAGTCTATGTCACCACTCAAACTAAAAAAACTGGTATTACTGCCATTGACCCTGATATGTTGAGCCAGAAAGAAAAGAAACAGTTACGCTACCCTGGCCTTAAAGCGGGACTTGTCTATGGAGTTTTTATGTTCTTTGGAATGCCACTTCTCAATGTCTTAACGGATGATAACAGGAACTATCTTAGCTCCCTTTTCAATCTAGGTCATTTCACATCAATTCTTTTCGCAGCTTTCCTTTTCGGATTAATGATGCAAATTGTCGTCTGGCTTCGCATTCGCAAAGCCAAGGAAAATCAAGACGACTAATAGGAGGAAAATTATGAAATCACCATTTTGGTATTGTTGTAAACACTACATATGTATGGATGAATACTCTCAAATTCAATATGGAACTTTGCTAGTTTGGTAATGATATCCTCTGTGTTCTCGTGATACTCTATGAGTAGTTGCTCCATTTTTGATCTAATCATGTAGGGCTGAGCTGGCTCATTAGGGCGCCCATAATACGAACAGGAACATTTCGATAGACGCCTCTATCATCCTTTTTGCCAGATAATACGAGGTAATGAATATCCTTTATTATTTTTTCCGTCAAAGGTATTTTTCAGAGACTAGGCTTTGTACATATTGGAATGCTTCCTTATGACCAATAGCTTCTAAATGGTCCTTTAAAGGTTTCTGATCAATGGTTAACCCTCTCAACACCATATCAGTCTCTCTTAAAGTCATGGTATTACCTTCAATGGCGTTCGAATTATAGGTGAACTCTACTAAAAACTGCTCGTTAAGACGTACCACCTCACCTTCAGTCATCGGCCTTCTTTTAGATAAATCTGTTTTCTTTTCCTCTATGGTTTTTAAGAGGTTAGAGCCTTTTTTTAATCTTCCATCAGCTGGCTTCTTTGCACTAGCAGGTATTTTCCAAAGCTTACCATCTTGAAATGCCCCATCAATTTTGCCTTGAGAACAGAGGGTACGAATGCGCCTTTCAGATACTCCCCATTTAATAGCAGCTTCTTTTACGGTCATAAACATTATAGTCTACCTCATTTCTGCTTATTAATATATCATTTGCCGAACAATACTTCTATTTGCGGAACGACATAACTCAATTTGCGGAACAATAGAACTGCTTGTTAGTCATTGAAAATGGTTATCTGTGGGTACTTGCAAATATTCCAACCAGCCCTGAGCAGGGATACGGCAGAGGGTCTAAGAAGAATAACCAAACAAATTTCAAGCACTTACGTTTAGTACCTTCTAGAGAACTCCACATAGTCAACACCAAGAACTGCAACCATTCTATCCACCCAACGTTCTTGTGGTAGAAAGTGCTCTTTTTTGTAATGATACCATTTGCGATACAAGCGCCAAAATTCGCTTGGGTAATGGTACTCTCCTACAAACATCTGCCTAACGAGCTCCGCAAAAGTCATCTCTCTCGGCTAATAAAAGTGTGACATTATCCCAAAATAAACTGCCCATGATAAGCCTCCTACTCTTTGCTCTAGCTGTTGCACTTATTCTTGCAATTTATCAAAACTTTAAAAAAAAAACGACTTCACTCAATTAGGATAGAAGTCGTTTTTTCATGAGTTTGTCGAAATATCAAAAATGTCACCATGACTTATAGTAAAATCTTAAAATTGTTGAAATAACACAATGATTGCCGATAAAATCATAGCAATACCACCGATTTGATTGATTCGTTTTTCAGATTGACGACCTAATAAATCTCCTATTTGAGAGGCAAAAAAACTATATAAATAATCATTGATTAGCCCAACTGTTAAATAAGTTATACTTAAAATTCCCATTTGTAATAGAAAAGAGGCTTCTTGCTTAATAAATTGAGGAATAAAAGAAGCGAAAAAAATAATATTTTTTGGATTCAAGAAAATGAGGAGAAATCCATTCTTAAAGGCTTCTTTTCGAGTTACTGGGGTTAGACTGTCAGTCCTATCCTGTGATTGATTAGCTTCAATTAAACTTTTTATTCCTAAATATATTAAGTAAATAATGCCAAGTATACGTAGACTAGCATACAAAAGAGAGGATGTGCTGAGAATCGCACCTACACCAATGAAAGATAGTAGTAAACAAAGTAATCCACCCCAAAAGCTACCCCAAACAATTCCGTAGGCTACCTTCTTTCCATGTGACATGCTAGTAGTGATAAGATAGGTTACAGTCGGACCAGGTGGGGAAATAAGCAAAATACATGCAATGATATAAGACATCCAAGATGATAGAGTCATAATTCTACTTCCTTTATTTTTCTATATTTAATTTCATTTTTGGTTAACCCAAACAATATTACTGGTAATTGATGATGAACAAATCTTTTTGGAGTTAAAGGTTCTGTCATTTTTGATAAAAATTCTAGTAAATTATCTTTATTATTTGAAGCATCTATCGTATAAAAGTTTCCTGAATTCCAATTTACTATTGCATAATCAAAAAGTTCACTTAAAATAGCTGTAAACTCTTCTAATGTAACTAGACCATTATGCATATCACCTAACACATTTTCTCTTTTTTTTATATCTACTTGAGAGAAAAATAATTTATTTTTTTCATTATCCTGTGCAAATTCAAAAGTAACGAGATTTTTCTTGGTTAAACGTCTAACACTCTGAGTAATAGCACTCCTTGAGACTTCAAGTAACTCAGATAATTTTACTAGATTCATAGGCTGATTGCGACTTATCAGGTCAATCAAATGGACTTCATTATCGGAAAAACAGCTTTCGAAGATAAGTGGTTAAAATGCCAGGTTAAGTGGTGCGATAGTAGACATTAAACAAAATCCGAAATAGACTACAGCCATTCTTTTCCCCATTGATTCAAGTCTCTTAAAATCGGCATTAGCGATTTGCCTTTTTCTGTAAGCTGGTATTCTGTATGAAGGGGCATGGATTCAAAATCAACTTTCTTAACTAATTGATGTTCCAGTAAGACATCCAGTCCGCGTGTCAAACTAATCGTTGTGATTCCTTCGACTTCTCTTCTTAACTTGTTAAAACGAATCGTTTGATGCTTGTTGATCACCCATAAGATATTCATCCTCCATTTCCCACCAACCACATCTAAGACTCGAGACATACTACAGTTCCAATTTTTATTTGTTAACATTTTTTCTCCTTACAAAAATGTGCCTACTATTCGGGTAGTTTGTAAAGTATTATAATCTATTTATCATTTATTTTAAAGGAGTCGCTTATGTTTATTGTAAATCTTACCTATATCAAACCCCTTGATACAGTTGAAAAATTCTTAGAAAAACACATAGATTTTTTAAATCAGTATTATACAAAAGGTCATTTTATCGCATCTGGAAGAAAAAATCCAAGAACCGGTGGTATCATCCTCATGAGAGCAAAAAATAAAGAAGCTGTTCAAGAAATCATTGCACACGATCCATTCTATCAAAATGAGATTGCCCAATATGATATCATTGAATTTGAGGCAAGTAAGTATTGTCCGGAATTTGAAACTATCATCAGTAAACCTTTTGACGACAAGTAGGTTTATTAGGAATCTATATACAAAAGGAAATTTCAACACAAGTAAAAACAGCTCTTTTTATACGAAAAGAGCTGTCAGAATGAAGACAAACATCGTTTTTGATGTTTGTCTTTTTTATATTCACACTTAATTCTCCTATAATCCAATAATATTGAGGTATTGGGATAAAATAACGGGTCTCCCCTAGCATCATTTTTACCAATTATGCTGTTAAAAAGTGCTGTAAAATCTCAAAGACTTCTTCTTTAGACAGAAAAATATCTTCATTTTGAGGAATAGATTGAATATCTAAAGATAGTAATTCAATGAATTGCTTCATATCATTCTTTAGTGTCTCGGAAACCTCTAGGTTAGCCAACTTATCATCATCATGAAGTAAGCCGGTCAATCGTGTGATATCGTTCAAATGTTTTTTTATCTTCTTACTGAGGCCATGCTCCCCTTGTTCTACACGAGCTTTCATGTCAAGCCAAGCTTTGGCTTTGAATACGATTAACCCACGATTACTTAATACAGAGTAACCATCAATTTCTTGACGTTCTCTCCTGAGAAGTTGATAATAATCCTTGTCTAGCAACAAAGCAGACAGACTAGCTTCCTCATCAAAGTGTACTGGTGTTTCTCTGCTAAGTTTCTTCAGAGGATATTCTGGTAGAATACTAAACAATTCAATCATTTCTGGAAAACCTGGCTTCTTGGTTGTAAAACGAAAAAGCTGAGCCTTATGATCTTTATAACCTCCTTCGTATTCTCCCAATTCTAAAAACTTTGTCAAAACTTCATAGAATGTCTTATTTTTTAATTCATCAATGATAACCATATCATAATCTTTTGTTGTACGACTTTCAAAACCATTAGCATCTAACACAATAGATGTAGCTGTACCACCTATTAGGACATAGTAGTCTTTGAAATCTTGAAACATATTTTTAAAGGCAGGTTTAAAATTAGCTGGCATAGTCTTCTCCTAGAATAGTATATATCTTTTCTTCCAGTTCTTCCACTTCCTCGATAATACGAGGATCATCATTATCTTTTAAGGTTAAGTATAAGGAAATAGGATCTACCATATTATAATTAGTCTCCACTCCCAGTTGCGTCCAATAGTCGATATTATATCCAAATACAATCGGATCATATGTCCAAAGTTCTATTCGGTGCCCTTGAAAAATAGGTTGCTTAATCGTTTTTTCAATTTTTTTATACTGTTTTTTTGATAAGGCATATTGACCGTAACTTTCCGTATTGGCTAACATGCCAAGATAAGATAAAGCTTCAAAATGTGATATTTTAAAATCTAAATTGGTTTTTAACCTCTGAAAATCTTCATCAGAAATAATTACAACTTTAGTTATTGGATTTTTTAAAAAATTTTTGACTTCATCAAATAAATCTGTTTTCGTTTTTGCTAAATGATAAGATTTCCGGTGATTAATTAACCAACCTCTCTCTTTATAAGATTTGAAGATACGGTACAAACTAGGTACCGATAGACCTGATAGCTGGCTAATTTTATTAATATCAATAACCAAATCAGATACAAACAGCAATAAAATAATCAACACACGCTGTTCTGTTGGCGTAAGTTCTCTTTCATTTTGTTTTGTGTCTGATATTTTTGAATACAAAAACCCTAAATTCGGTAAATAGGCATTTTCTTGATAATCAAGATATGACACTCCTGCATGTAGAAGTTTTTTCTTTTCATCATCTGCCAATTGTCTAAAGACTAAGATAACATTTTGATTCGTCATCATCTGAACGGCCCGACTTTGTTTAACAAAATTATCCAAACTTCCCGATCTTTTTTCAGCCATTAGCAAGAACTCTTGGTCTGCAACTACTAAATTTGCAAAGTCATATCGTCTTTGAAAGATAATAGGTAAGTCAAGATTCACAGGAGATATATTGGCAGCAAAACAAAAAGCTTGCAAAATTGTGTTAACTTTACTAAGATCCATTTCTCTCTCCATTTTATCAATATATTTGCATTTTATCACGTTGAATAATAAAATGCAATTTTTTTGATAAGATAAATTGCAAGAATAAGTGCAACATATACTCGAATTTTCTTAGAAAATGGTCTTTAGGCACAAGCTCATCAAGCGTATAGAAACCTACTTGACGACGATTATATTCAGGATTATCTTTGTGAAACATAGGAGTACCTCATCAA
>OAVR01000321.1_pt1 | contig 14104 bp, 7 predicted proteins | sample 1476451 | NCBI WGS metagenome assembly OAVR01 (sample SAMEA2580105, study PRJEB22360) | human gut metagenome | biome: human gut; feature: human-associated habitat; material: faeces | place: Denmark | collected 2008/2010 | reverse complement strand
CCCGTCTACCGCATGACCTTCCCCGAAATCACCCGGGAAGCCATTCAGCGTGCCTTCGGCGAACTGCGCGACATCGACCTGCACCTGGTCGACGCGCAGGAAACCCGCCGTATCCTCGACCGCATCTACGGTTACGAAATTTCCCCCGTGCTCTGGCGCAAGGTCGGCCGCGGCCTCTCCGCAGGTCGCGTGCAGTCCGTCGCAACCCGCCTCGTGGTTGAGCGCGAACGCGAACGCATGGCATTCGTCGCCGCCAACTACTGGGACCTGACCGGACGCTTCCTGACCGCAGCCTCCGAAGGCTTCGACGCCAAGCTGGTCGCCGTAGACGGCAACCGTGTCGCAACCGGCAAGGACTTCGCCGACAACGGCACCCTCAACACCTCCAAGGTCACCCACCTGAACGAGGAAGCCGCCCGCGCGCTCGCCGCAGCCCTGCAGTCCGCCGCGTTCTCCGTACGCTCCGTTGAGACCAAGCCGTACAAGCGCCGCCCGGCAGCGCCGTTCACCACCTCCACCCTGCAGCAGGAAGCCGCACGTAAGCTGCGTTTCTCCTCCCGCGTGACCATGCAGGTGGCGCAGCGCCTCTACGAAAACGGTTACATCACCTACATGCGTACCGACTCGGTGGCGCTGAGTGAGCAGGCGATCTCCGCCGCACGCCGTCAGGCATCCGAGCTGTACGGCGCAGAATTCGTGCCCTCCGCACCGCGCGTGTACACCTCCAAGAGCAAGAACGCACAGGAAGCCCACGAAGCAATCCGCCCCGCCGGTGACACCTTCCGCACCCCGGACGCTGTGCGCGGCTCCCTGTCCAACGACGAATTCCGCCTCTACGAGCTGATCTGGAAGCGTACCGTCGCCTCCCAGATGGCTGACGCGACCGGTTCCACCGCCTCCGTGCGCCTGGGCGCCGTGGCATCTAACGGCCAGGACGCCGAGTTCGCTGCATCCGGTACCGTCATCACCTTCCGCGGCTTCCTCGCCGCCTACGAGGAGGGCGTTGACGCATCCCGCGTGGCTGAGCGTGAGGCGAAGGACGCTGAGAAGCGCCTGCCGAACCTGACCACCGGCGAGGCACTGACCGCCGAGGCGATTGAATCTGCCGGCCACGAGACCCTGCCGCCCCCGCGCTACACCGAGGCGTCCCTCGTGAAGACCCTGGACGAGCTGGGCATTGGCCGCCCGTCCACCTACGCGGCGGTTATTTCGACCATCATGGACCGCGGATACGTGAACGTTCGTTCTGGTTCGCTGATCCCGTCCTGGATCGCGTTCTCCGTGGTGCGCCTGCTCGAATCCAGCTTCGGCCCCTACGTGAACTACGAGTTCACCGCGCAGATGGAAGAAGACCTCGACCGCATCGCACGCGGCGAAGAATCCCGCGTCGAATGGCTGGGCGAGTTCTACTTCGGCGGCGGCTCCAAGCGCGGTCTGAAGCCCATCGTGGACAACCTCGGCGAGATTGACGCCCGCAGCATCAACTCCATCCCGATTGCGGACGGCATTGTGCTGCGCGTGGGCAAGTTCGGCCCCTACCTGGAAGCCGAAGGCACCCTCGACACCGAGACCGGCGAACTGACCGAACCGATTCGCGCGAACGTACCCGCCGACCTGGCACCGGACGAACTGACCGAAGAGAAGGCACGCGAACTGCTCGAACAGGGCAAGTCCGACGGCCGTGTGCTCGGCGTGGACCCGGTCTCCGGCAACCAGATCGTGGCACGCGACGGCCGCTACGGCCCCTACGTCACCGAGGTGATCGAGGAGATGACCGAGGAGCAGATTCAGGCGTACCTGGACGCGCAGCCGACCGAATACTACAAGAACGGCAAGCCCAAGCCGAAGAAGAAGCCGAAGCCCGCCAAGCCGCGCACCGCGTCCCTGTTCAAGTCCATGGACCTGGCGACCGTGACCCTCGAGCAGGCACTGCAGCTGATGAGCCTGCCGCGCGTGCTCGGTACCGACGCTGAGGGCGTGGAGATTACCGTGCAGAACGGCCGCTTTGGCCCGTACCTGAAGAAGGGCACGGACTCCCGCTCGATTGGCAGCGAGGACGAAATCTTCACGATTACGCTGGAGCAGGCGCTGGAGATTTACTCCCAGCCGAAGCAGCGCGGTCGTGCGGCGGCTAAGCCTCCGCTGGCTGAGCTGGGCGTGGACCCGGTCAGCGAGAAGAAGATCGTGGTGAAGGACGGCCGCTTTGGCCCGTACATCACCGACGGTATTACGAACATTACGGTTCCGCGTGCGGAGTCGGTCGAGTCGCTGACCCACGAGCGTGCGGTGCAGCTGCTGGCTGACAAGCGTGCGAAGGGCCCGGTCAAGCGTAAGACCGCCGCGAAGAAGACCACTACGGCTAAGAAGACTACGGCTAAGAAGACGACCGCAAAGTCTACTACCGCGAAGAAGACGACCACTCGTAAGACCGCGGCGAAGAAGACCGCCGAGTAGCTCTTCTACCTGAAGGCGCAGGATGCGTCCCGAAACCCCCCCCGTGTGGGGGAGGGGCGCCTCCTGCGCCTTTGGCGTGCCCGGGCTTTTGGGTGTCCAAGGAACGTTTGTGCTCGGGATGTTCGGCGCGTTCGGTGTGTTCGGCGCGTTTTTGTGCCCGCGCTGTGTTTTTTTAGGCTTGCGCTGTGCTGATGCTGGGCATCCGCCCGGATTGTTTGCGGAGTGAGCCGCGCCTCTGACAGACTGGAAGAGGCGCCGCACCTGCGGTACCGCACACAGACAATATCCCGCCGCGGGGCGGGGGAGGGGAGCGCATCGTGCGCCTGGGAGTTCTGGATGTCGGGTCGAATACGGTCCACCTGCTACTGATTGACGGCAGCCCTGGAGCGCGCCCCGAACCGTACGCGTCGCATAAGATTCCGCTGCAGCTCGTGCAGTACCTCGACGCTGAGGGCAATATTTCGCAGGAGGGCGCGGACGCACTGACCCGCTTCGTGACCAGCGCCCGCGACTTCGCTATCGAGAATGAGGCGGAGGACCTGCTGGCGTTCTCAACGAGCGCTATCCGTGAGGCGGGTAATGGTGCGGCGGTGCTGCATCAGGTGCGTGAGCAGACCGGCGTGAGCCTGAACGGTATTTCGGGTGATCAGGAGGCGGCGATTACGTACTTTGCGGTGCGCCGCTGGCAGGGTTGGGGTGCGGGCCGCATCCTTGATTTTGATATTGGTGGCGGCTCTTTCGAGTTTTCGACGGGTACGAATGCGTTGCCGGATGCGGCGATGAGCGTGCCGTTGGGGGCGGGCCGTTTGACGCGTGAGTTTTTTGATGAGCAGCCGCCGAAGCCGAAGCAGGTGAAGCGTCTGCGTAAGTATGTGCGTGAGCAGATTGCCCCGGTGGCGGAGAATCTGTTGCGTTATGGTGCGCCGGATATGACGGTGGGTACGTCGAAGACGTTCCGTTCGTTGGCGCGTATTTGCGGTGCGGCGCCGTATTCGGCGGGCCCGCATGTGAAGCGTGAGATGCATCTGCAGGATTTGCGCCTGTGGACTCGTCGCATGGAGGCGATGACGGTGTCTGAGCGTGCTGACCTGCCGGGTGTTTCGAAGGCGCGTGCGGAGCAGATGCTGGCGGGTGCTATCGCTGCGGAGGCGGCGATGGAGGCGTTTGGGGTTGAGACGATGCGTGTGTGCCCGTGGGCGCTGCGTGAGGGCCTGATCCTGAAGCGTATTGAGCACCTGGCGGAGGGCACGGGTACTCCGGTCAACCCGAAGACCCTCCTGGGTGTGTAACCCCATGATGATGAACCCCGCAGGCTGGTGTGTGTAATGGGCACCAGTCTGCGGGGTTCATGATGTTCTTTATCATTTCGTGATAATCTGTGAACGCTAACAGTCGTACAACGATGTAAAACGCGGCTGTCTAGGAAATTTGTCAACCAACAAAGTTGTCGGAAAGGAAGTGCCTATGGGTACTGAAAAAGAATCTAGGAAGATTCAGGATGTTATTAATAAGGCTAATGTCGTTTGGAATAATGATCATAAAGAAAACCAAAAGAATATCTTTGTGCGAAATATAATTAAATATCCGTTGAATTATTTTTTCTTCAATTCAATTCTTTACCTTTGCCCCGTTTTTCTTTATGTTTTTCTACAGTGGATGAGTAGTGTTGATGGAGGGGATCTTTCGGGTATTTATTGGATTAATCGCGTAATTGAAATATTATTTAACATCCCATATTATCTGTTTGACATTAGGTTGGGTGTTATTACGTCAATCGCAAGTCTTCTTCTGAGTCTATATGTAAGCGTGGGAAAATATGCTGATGGATTGGGTGGAGTGACGAATGACGCTCGGCGTGTAGTGTATCGAAGGTTTGCCCGATGGGTTGGAATAATCATATTTTTTGTATATGTGGTCAACTTTTGGCATGGTCTCCTTGCTGGATATTTTCAAGGAGGTCTGTCTATTTCATATCCGTTTAAATATTGGGCAGAGGCTCCTGTGTGGGGGAGAGATATTGTTCCTGGAGATATAAATCTGTCTCGATATGGTGAGATGCCTTTATGGGTATTGTTATTCTTTGCTTGGTTTACTCTTGCGTCATCGTTTATGTTGACTTATAGCGAAAAGGATGCCCTCATACGAAATTTGTTTGTTTTGGACGGAATCAATAGATTGAGGGGGCGTGAAGGAGAGAGTCTGGCTGGTGAGTATATATTAGCTCAAGCAGCATACAATCTGGATAAAGACTCTGGTGTAACTGCCGTAGGGAAATATGGGCGCAAACTTTTGCCTGTATATGATTATATTGGATTCAAGTTCGATGCCTCCACTGATAGTAGTTCTAAAAATAGATTAGATAGATTAAAGGGCTGGGTGGAGTCTTTTGTTGATTATTTGGGGGATAATTCCGGAGCTGTGAAGAGATGGCACATATTAACTTTTGTTGCATACTTATCTTTGGTTTTTTTGCCCATAATGTGGGTATGTATTTCGCTCTTTTTGAGAGGGGGAGGTAATATATTTAGTTGGCTTTATTTCGTGGCAGTAGGGATTATGATTGTATATGTTGTGGTGCTAATTAGAAAGAGTAGATTTATTCCATATTTTATTGTTTTGGTATATGTTTTCCAAAATTTAAAGGTGGAAGGGTGGCGCGCTACACTCAAAAATTATATTACTGAATCTATAAATTATTTAAAATTGTGTTCAGCGAGTTCATTTAATGTATTTCTAATTGCTTTAATGCCCACTGCACTTGTCTGTTTATCAGTTACATTATATTGCAAGAACGATGGGTGTGCGTTTCTGGCTTCTTTAGATGATAATGTTTCATTATTATGTTATATTATTTTTGTTTATGGATTGCCGTTTTCCTATATGTTTCTTGTGCAAAAACCAATACTCGAAGATAAAATTGTAAAATATTCTCAGGATTCTTTGGGGGAATTGATTGAAAGGATGAGGGAAAATAACTCAGGAGAGGTAGATGGCTTGAATTATTTGGCGGTTGCATATATTTATTGTTTGATGCGTGATGTCGATGAGCTATATTCTGAGTATGAAATTGAGGCTGGCTTGGCAAAGCGCAGTCATTTAGAAGATACAGAAGAGAAATCTTATTATCCTACGTACCCTTTGAAAATAAAGTACAAAGAGTTAAGCTAGTGTTTTCACCGTGGTTTTAAAATTCATAGTGAAGGCACTAACCTATCGAAAACCTCGGTCTAAAAAACAGAGCGGCCCCGGACGCACACGCATCCGGGGCCGCCCGCCACCTGTCAGAACCTACTTCTTAGCGCCGAACGCCCGCGTCCACGCCCAGCGGGTCAGTACCGCCGTGCCCACCGCAACCGCCATCGGCAGCCACGCACTCGCACCCTGACCCGTAAAACCAATCAACAACGTCAACGCAGACAACGGCGCATTCATCGACACACCTAAAAACGACGCCGTACCCGTCAAAGCCGCCGCGTACAACACCATCGACGCACCACCCGGCACCCCGCCCAAAGCAGGGAACGCCCACAGCGCCAGCGCCGCCACACAAAACGCAGCCGCCGCACCCAACGCCAAACCCGGCGTCAACGTACCGCCATACGAACCCGAACGCAGGCTCAACACCACCACGGCAGCCTTCGCAACGGTCAACGCCGCCACATAACCTACCACCGTTACACCCAGGCCGCCCGCCAGAGCCTCATCAAAAGTGTGCTGAGTCAGCAGACGACCATTACCCAGAATCTCCGGAAGCCACAGCGAAACCACCGCGACCAGCGCAAACGCCACAGGAATACGCCACAAAAGAGAACGGTCCTTCGCCTTAATCTTCTCCGCACGCTGCGACAACGCCCTAAAACCCAACGCCAACGGAGTCAACACCACACCCGTTAGCGCCGCCACCGTCAACGTCGTCGCATCCAACGGAAGCTGCGGCACCGGGTACGTCGGCTCATTTACAATCACCAGATTCGCCGTGACCGTCGCCGTCCACACCGTCACCGCGCCCACATACAGCGACCACAGGCTCAGGCCCGCAGCCATCGCCTCCACAAGGTACACCATGCCACCAATCGGCACCTGATACACCGCCGCCAAACCAGACGCCGCACCCGCCGCCACCAGCAGACGACGCTCACGAACACCCAACAGCGCGGCACCATCAACGCCCACAAAACCAAGACGCTCCAGCAGATTCGAGGTACGGCCAGCCGCCAAAGCACCCAGCTCACGAGGCGCGACCTCCTTACCCACAGGAGAGCCCGCACCCACCGCAACAATCTGAACCAGCGAATGCGAAATCTGCCGCCACAGCGACGGGGTGCGGTCCTCCTCTGTAGCACCGGCAATCTGCGACTTCACTCCGACCACACGCCGCCCACCGGACTGCAGGTAGTACCACACCAGCGCCACAAACGGGCCCAGCGCCGCCAAAACCAGGGCACGACGCGCCGGATCGGCGCCGTCAGTCACCATTGGGTGATGTCCCTCAGACTGACCGAAAGTTAGCTCCTGCATAAAGTCCAGAACATAATGCAGAGCAATCGCACCCAAGCCGCTGAACACGCCCGTGACCAACGCGGCAAGGGTCAGCCCCAGCAGGAGGCGAAACGAAAAAGAACGGAAACCAGCAGGGTTCTGCGGGCTATTCGAGGAAGAATTCGGGGAAGAACCAGTATGAGAAGACATAGAAAAATTTGCGTGTTGCGTGCTGTGTGGTGTTGGAGGCTTCATGCCCGGCACAAACTGCCGCGGGCGAAGCTGTTTTCATTCTACGCCCGCAGAATTACGCCCTCCCCGGCATGCCAGAACGTGAGAAGCGGAGCCCCGCGCATTGGGTCGCGGAGCATGAGGTGAAGCCGCCGCTCAGAAAACGCGGAAGAAACAGAGCCAGGTCACATGCCCGTAGCCGCACCCGCTATGCTGGAAGGGTACGCCTCCACGCGCCCGCCGCGCACCGAACAGTAGCCCCCGGAACACACCGGCGGCACGCCTGCCGGCACCCGGCGCAGGCACCCCATTAGGAAGGATCAACGATGACCGCAACTATTGCTTTTCTCGGCACCGGCTCCATGAACGGCTCCATCGCCGCAGGTCTGCTCGCTGCAGGCCACGACCCCGCCCACATCCGCGCTACCGTGCGTAGCGAAGAATCTCGCGCCGCCCTCGCCCAGCGCCTCGGCGACAAGGTAGAAATCATCACCACCGGCGGCGAAGCTGACGGCAACCACAAGGCAACCGCCCACGCAGACGTCGTGCTGCTCGGAGTGAAGCCCTATGGCATCGTGGAGCTTGCCCGCGATATCGCACCCGCCCTCGCGCCGAATGCTGTTGTGGTGTCCGTTGCTGCTGGCGTGACCCTCGACACCCTCGCCGAGTGCCTTCCCGCAGGTCAGCCCATTGTTCGCTGTATGCCGAACACCCCCTCCTCCGTGGGCAAGGGCGTGCTTGCCATCTCCACCACCGACAGCGTGAAGGACGAACAGAAGAAGCTCGTCGAAGAGGTCCTGGGCACCGTCGGCTTGGTTGTTGAGGTCCGCGAGGACCAGATGGATGCGGTCACCGCCGTCTCCGGCTCGGGCCCGGCATACGCGTTCCTGCTTGCGGAGGCGATGGCAACCGCCGGTGAGAAGCTCGGCCTGGACGCAGACACCGCCCTCAAACTTGCCAGCGCAACCGTTGCCGGTGCGGGCTTCCTGCTCGACACCAACCCGGATGCGCCCGCCCTGCGCCGCGCCGTGACCAGCCCGAACGGCACCACTGAGCGTGCACTGAACACCTTCGTGGACGGTGGCCTCTTCCAGCTGACCGAGGACGCGATGCGCGCCTGTGCGGCACGTTCGGCGGAAATGAGCCAGCTGTACACCGCTGACGAGGACTAATCAGCGGGGACTAACCAGTGGGGACTAACACCGTCCGGTACCATTCCTCTGACTGGGTAAAACTACAGAAAAACAGCCTCCTCCCGGCAGAACGGGAAGAGGCTGTTTTTCTATGTCTCATCGCGGGTTGCTCAAACGCGGGCTCCTCAAGGCAGCGAGGAAAAATACGCTTAGGGGCGCGCCGCGAAACGCTCAATCAGGTCCACCTGACCGGACACAATCAGAATGTCGCGCGAATGAATGCGGGTGGTCGCGTCCGCGTAGGTGAAGTCCTCACCGGGGGACTTAATACCGACCACGGACACGCCGTACTTGGAGCGGATATCCGACTCGGCGAGGGTGAATCCGTGGGTTTCCTTCGGCGGGCGCATCTTCGCAATCGCGAAGTCGTCATCAAATTCAATGTAGTCCAGCAATCGACCCGAGACGAGGTGCGCGGCGCGGCGGCCGGCGTCCGCCTCCGGGTAGACCACGTGGTGCGCGCCAATACGCTCCAGAATCTTGCCGTGCGCGGGGGTGATGGCCTTCGCCCAGATACGCTCCACTCCAATGTCTACGAGGTTCGCGGTAATCAGCACGGACGCCTCCACGGAGGTGCCCACGCCCACCACGGCGGAACCGAAATCGTCCGCACCCAACTGATGCAGGGTGTCGATATCGGTCGCATCGGCGGAGACCACGTGGGTCAGCACGCCGGACCATTTCTGCACCAGCTCGGGGTCCTTCTCGATGGCGAGAACCTCTTTATTCTGCAGGCGCAACTGGGCAGCCACAGCCGAACCGAAGCGTCCCAGGCCGATGACGAGGACGGGGGCGTTATGTGCACTAGCCAATGGTGGGCCTTTCTTCGGGGAACTTGTAGAGGCGGCGGTGTGAACGCATCGCCAGGCCGGTTGCGGCGGTTGTTGTACCCACACGACCAATGAGCATGAGCACACTGAGCACGTACACGCCTGCCGGAGGTAGGCTCGCGGAGAGGCCGTTTGAGAGGCCGCAGGTCGCGAAGGCAGAGATGACCTCGAAGATGACTTCTTTGAGATCTGCGCCGCTAATGATGAGAATCGATGCGGTGCCAACACCTACCACGGTAGCACCCATAACGATCACAGAGATGGCAATGCGCAGAGAGGATTCGGGGATGGTGCGATTGAACGCTACGACCTTCTGGTCACCTCGCGCCTCGGCAAGAATCGATAGGGCAATCACGGCGATGGTGGTGACCTTCACGCCGCCTGCGGTCGAGCCGGAGCCGCCACCAATGAACATGAGCGTATCCGTCAGCAGCGTGGAGACGGGGGTGATGGCGTCCATGTCAACCAGGTTGAACCCGCCCGAACGCATCATGACGGAGGCAAAGATGGCGTTGAGGATTTTATCGCCGGGAGAGTAGGAACCGATGGTTGCGGGGTTATTCCACTCGAAAGCACCCCAGAAGAAGGCACCGAAACCGAAGAAGAAGAGGGTGGTGACCATGGTCAGTTTTGCGGTGAGCTGCCAGTGCGATGGGCGGAAAGGGTTGCGCTGAATCGCAATGAACACGGGGAAGCCGAGCGAGCCGAGGAACACCGCGATGCAGATGGGTACGAGCAGGAAGAGATCGTGGCCGTAGGGTACGATGCCGTCCGAGTGCGGGGTGAATCCGGCGTTGTTGAATGCCGAAACCGAGTAGAAAATGCCGTGCCACAGAGCCTCGTGTGGTGCTTCGCCGAGCGCGAGGAAGCGCGGGGTGAGGAGCATTGCAATGAATGCTTCGATGGAGAAAGACGCGTACGCCACCGCTTTGACGATGCCGCCGACCTCGCCGAGTCGGCTAATATTCAGGTCTTCCTGTGCGATGAGTTTGGTGCGCAGACCCATTTTGCGGCCGATAGCCAGCGCCAGCAGGGAGGTGATGGTCAGCGTGCCCAGGCCACCCACCTGGCAGGCGAGAAGAATCATTGCCTGACCGAAGGTTGACCACTGATCTGCTGTGGAGACGGTGGTCAGACCGGTCACGGTGACCGCGCTGGTTGAGGTGAAGACCGCGTGGTGTAGCGCGACGCGCTGCCCGTCTGCCGAAGAAATCGGCAGGGACAGCATGATGGTGAAGAAGATGATGACTAGAAAGAAGGCACCGATTGCGGTGCGTGAGGGAGACGCCAGAACTGAGGAATCAATGAAGTCGCGGAAGCGTTCGAGAGTCTTCTGGTTGAACTCTAGTGGGGTTCGTTTGCGCTGAGTCTTGGGGTCTTCGTGGTCACGTAGGGTAGGCAGACGGTCAAGATCGATGCCGGGCACGCTGGTGAGGATGCTGAGCTTTTCAGCTTCGAGGCGGTCGCGGCGGCTTCGGCGAACCTGCTGCTTTTGCGGTTCGGAGGTGGCACCGCTGAGGGTGTCCCAGCGGCGGTTGAGCTGGCCCTGGGGGTGGTGGTGTCGGCGCCGGGTGCGGCGGAGTATGCGTCCCATGCGCCTCCTTCAGCGGTGTCTGGGTGTTCTTCAGCGGGTGTTTGGGTGTTGGTATGTTGGGCGGCGGTTTGAGCCTGTGTTTAACGCCTTCTAGTGTATCGCGCCGGGTGCCCGCTGAGGGGGTTGAGGCTCTGGTGGTTCGGGGGTAAATATGTGAGCTTGGAGAAGACGTGTGGCTGGTTTTGTGGGGTGGAGCCACGAAAACTATATATTCTGTATTGGTTATATAAGTATTGAGGGGTTTGCTGGGTCGCATATGCCTAGGATGAGATACAGGAAACCACCATGAGATGTGATAGGCACTTCATGCTTTTCCCCCTTTCAAGGCTCCACGTTAGGTTAGTATTCAGGGGTCTTTCAGAATTTTTGAAGGTAATTTCTGTATCAGCCTCATTCTAAGCTTGAGGCGCCACTTTATATGTCATAATCGCTATATGCATTCTGATGTTTTTTCTGTCATCGCGGATCCGACTCGCCGCCGAATTGTGCGTATTCTCGCTGAGCAAACCCACACGGTGGGCGCAGTGGTTGAAAAGCTGGGCATGAGCCAGCCGACCATTTCGAAGCACCTGAAAGTCCTTCGCGATGCAGATGTGGTCTCCGTGACCGTGGAGGGGCAACGTCGCCTCTACTCCCTGAACCCGGATGTATTCGCCACCGTGACCGAGTGGATTAACGAGACCGTTCAGATTGCACGTCAGTCCAGCGAAGCACACGTGCCCGTGGCACTGCCCGGTGGCGTGACTGCATCTGCCTCGGATAAGGCGACGGCTGAGCACGCAGCCGAGAAGCCGGCCGAGAAGACCTCTGAAAAGAGCGCTCCGAAGCCCGAAGTTGAAGAACCCGCTCAGAAGCTTGCGCCCGCCGCAACCGCGGAGAAGGCTGATGAGACCGGCTCTGAGACTTTCGTCGTTGAGGCGCCCACCCCCGAGGAAATCGAGCAGGCACGCATTCAGCGCGCCCGCGCCCAGTACCTGACCCCGAGCGCACGTATTTACTCGCGCCCGGCGGAGCAGGCTGCTGAAAGTGCCGCCTCCGAATCGACTGTTGAGAAGACCGCTGCTGAGCCCACCTCGCAGGAAGAGGCAGTGGATAGGACCCCGATGCGCCCCTTCACTCCCGCATCCTACGGTTACGATGCTGGGGTGACCCCCGCGGCGTCGGCAACCCCCGCTCAGCCCACTACCCCTGCGGCACCTGCTGAGGTGAAGCCCGCTGAGACCACCAAGACCACTGAGGCTAAGCCTGTCGTAGTGGAGAAGCCGGTGGTAATCGCTCAGCCTGCGGCGGCGGTGTCTTATGGTGTCGACCCCGCTGCGGTTGTGGGTGGTTCGATTCAGCCTATCGCAGTGACCCCCGAAGCTCCTGCTGCCGAGGAGCCCGCGGTGGCTGAGAAGACTGTCAACGAACAGCTTGCAGAAAAGGCTGAGGAGAAGCCCCCGGTTGAAGAAACCGTAGTTGCTGAGAAGCCTGCAGTTGAAGAATCTGCCACCGAAGAATCTGCCACCCAGAAGACCGCTGTAGAAGAGTCTGACAAGGCTGAAGGCGCGTCTGAGGCTTCCTCTGAGGAGCCCGAGTATCAGACCATGCCCGCCTACGATTCGGTGTACCGCCCCAGCGCTGAGACGACCAGCGCCGAGGCGAAGGATAACCACCGCGGTGGTCTCTTCGGCTTCCTGCGTGGTCGCCGCCGCTAAAGCGCGCCCTGACGCCGTTCAACCTCCGGCATAACTCTGTATAAAGCACACACACTCTCACTCACCTTATTGACCGAAAGACGCATTCACGTGGCTATTCATCGTAAAATTCTGCGCTGGCTCGAGAACGAACTGTTCGAGGGCAACATTCAGCTGGGCCAGGATCTGCCCAGCGATAGCGAAATTGCGCGCGCTATTGGTGTGGGTCGTTCCCGTACCCGCGAGGCTCTACGCACCCTGGAAGATATGGATCTGGTGCAGCTGTACAACGGCCGCGGCAAGGAAATACTGGTGCACCTGAGCGATGAGCCGGCTTCCGCGGCGAGTGCCGCTCTGCGCCTGCACATGTCTAGCTCGCGTTACCCGACTCGTGACCTGGTGCAGACCCGTATTCTGCTGGAAAGCTGGGCGATTGCGCGTATTGACCCGAAGACCACCTCCTTCGCGGAGATGGACGAGGTCCTGGGGCAGATGGAAGATTTCGACCTGTCGATTCGTGATTTCCTCGAGCTTCTGCTGACTTTCCACCACCAGGTGATGCGTTGTGCGGGTAATGAGCTGCTGGTGGGTCTGCTCGCGTCGGTGCGTCAGCCTAGCTTTGAGTCGATGCTGTCGCTGGTGGGTCGTATGCCGCTGTGGAGTAGCGCTGTGGAGCGTTTGCGCGCTGAGAGCCGCGCTATTGCGGAGGCGCTGAAAGCTGGTGACGCTGCGACTGCGCGTGCCATGGTGATTGGTCAGCTGCGCGGCATGTATTCCGATGCCGGTATTGACCTGGAGCAGGAGGCGACCTCTGCGAACGGTCTGCCGGGTGAGCCGATTGCTTCTGAATTTGCGCCGGTTGATGTGGATGAGTTTGCCGCTGATGACTTTGACGATTTGATGCAGGATGACCCGTCCTTCGCTGATGCGGAGGCTCTGCCCGCCGCAGATGCACCCGTTGCGGCACCCGCTTCTGTGGAGCCTGCGGCTGAGCCTGCCCAGGCTTCTGCTCCGTCTTCTGTCGTGGAGTATACGGTGCCTGAGGGCGATATTGTCTACATTGAGGAGACCGCTTCTGCGGCTCCTGTGGAGCGCGTTTCGGCGGCTGAGCCTGCCGAGGCCATCCCTGACTCTAATGCTTCTGACAAGGTAGAACAGCCTGTTTCCGCCGCGTCTCAGCCCGCACCTGCTGCAGCTCCTGCTGCTCCCGCGCAGCCTACCGCTCATTCGGTGAGCGCGGATGTGCCGCTGAGCTTCGGCACCCCGCGCCGTAGCACCTCGGTATCGCAGGTTACCCCGGCTGCTTCTGCGGCTCCGGTCGCTTCGGTAGCGGCTAGCTCCCAGACTCTCGCTTCCCAGCCCCTCAGCTCGCAGACGCTCAGTTCCCAGACTCCCAGCGGTCAGTTGCCGAGCGTTCCTGCCGCGTACGCGCAGGAAGAGGCTGCGGGTCCCGCGAAGGTTCTGCGCGCCTCCACGGCGGCTCCGCGTCGTCGTAGCGGTCAGATTATTTCTCCGGTGCGTGCAACCATCATTAAGCCTGTGGATCGTAGCAAGGTGCTGACTGCGCCTGCCCGTACCGCCCGTCCTGCGGCTGTTGTGACTGCCCCGGCGCCCGCGGGGTCTGAGTCGGGCGGGAATCACTGCCTG
>OAVR01000306.1_pt1 | contig 15045 bp, 11 predicted proteins | sample 1476451 | NCBI WGS metagenome assembly OAVR01 (sample SAMEA2580105, study PRJEB22360) | human gut metagenome | biome: human gut; feature: human-associated habitat; material: faeces | place: Denmark | collected 2008/2010 | reverse complement strand
GTCGGCACGAAGAAGAGGGTGCCGGTCACCGCAGTGCTGAAATCCAGCAGACGGTCGTAGTTGGCGCCATCCACTCCCATGAACATGTTCTTCAGCATCTTCTGAACGGTCGAGAAGGTGCTGGCGTAGCAGATGAAGTAGGTGCCCAGCTCGTTGTTACCCACGGTGCCGAAGGGCATGTTGTCGCGAATAACCTTGAAGTCGTCACCGATATTGGCGATAGCGGAGTGCGAGTTGGCGGGCTTCTCGTCCTCGCTCATCTCGATGTCGTCGTGCTTGGAACGGCCAATGACCTTCTCCTGCTCGGAGACGGGCAGGGCGTTCCACGCGGTCATGTCGTGGATGTACTTCTGCACGAACTGGTAGCTGCCGCCCCTGTACATGGGGTCGCTGTCACCGATGATGCCGAAGTATTCGCGCGCCGCGGGGGTCTGCGGGTTCTCGGTGCCGTCCACAAAACCGATGATGGAGCGGCCGTCCCAGTAGCGGAAGCCGTGCACCTCATCCAGTACCTCAGCAATATCGCGCAGAGCTGCGGTAATAGCGGACGCCATATCGTAGGCGACCGACGGCTGGGTCGCACGGATGTGGAAGTGCAGATCGCCGGGAGTGGACACCGCGGTGTGCTTATGGCCCCTAATCTCCTCGAACTCCACGAGCTCCTGCGGCAGCGGCTTGGGCAGATCCAGGGCCAGCCACGCGCTGTGGCTGATACCCAGCACAACGCTGGCGTTCTCGGGCGAGTAGCGGTTCGCGGCGGTGTGGTTGAGGTTAATGACGAGCCCGCAGAGGTTCTGAAAACCCTCGATGAGTGCATCGTGAGCAATGTCTTCCTTGAACTTCCACACCATGAAAATGGTGTTAGCGTTCGGGCTGGCAGTGACCTGTTGTGATTCTGGTGCAAACATAAAACTCACCGTACGCCCGTGTGTACGCCCCTGCAATGAATCTAGCCCTAACCTTCTGCACTGAAGGGAGAAGATGAGGGCTGGGGGCAAAGAACAGCAGGGTTTTAGAAGCCGTACTTTAGAAACTGTGCTTTTAGAAACTGTGGGAGGCGAGGTCACGGGCATGCGCCAGACGCGCCGCCGTCTCAAAAATGGTCCACGCCTGCACCTGAGCGGACAGCTCCACCGGCGCGCCGGGCTTCACAACCTTGCTCATCGGCTCGGTGAACCGCGGGGAGAACTGCACGAGCGCCTTACCGCGAATCTCATTCGGGTCAATGCCGTACTCATTCATCGGCAGGTCGGGGTCAAACTCGCGGCGACCCTCCCACAGGGCGCGTGCGGTCGAGTACACCAGGGTCGAGGCGAGCGCTCGCGCCTCATCGCTAAGCAGCGGCGAGGATGCCGCCATGCCCAGGTAGCGCACGAGAATGCCGGTGAACAGGCCGCCGTCGCCGTCGCCGTGCGAGATGAGGATGCGGCGGCGCGCACCGGAGAGGAACTCCACCTCTTCGGTCATGTGCTTGACGATGCCGACGATGAGGCGCTCGGCGCGTTCTGCGGGGTCCACTTCGCAGGGCACGCCGGATGCAGCCAAACTCAGCAGGGCACCCAGGGCGGTTCCCTGGTTATAGGTGAATTCGCCGCGCTCGTATTCGTACTCGTCGCCGCGTACATTCACACCGTCAATATAGAGCGAACGTTCTGCATCCCAGAGGGTTTCGTTCATCCAGTCCATGAGCGCGGCGGCAGTCTTCGGGTCGCCCGCCCGCACATACGCCAGAGCGGTCGGCGCGGTCGCCGCAGCATTCACAAAATCACGCTTGGACTTACGCCAACTCATGCCGCCCACCGGGGAGAAGCCCTTTGCCAGCTGCTCGAAGAGAGCCGCGCCGGCATCCTGAGCGGCAACATCGTTCGCACCGGTCAGCTCAATGCAGAAGGAGTTCATGCGGCCCACCGCGAGGGTTAGCCACGCCATATCGTCAAAGTAGTCGTTAGCGAAGCGGCCGTAGTTACGCACGTTAATGCCGCGCAATAGTGCGCGGGCGCGGTGCAGCTGCTCCTGGGCGGCAGTAATATCGCCCTCGCGCAGGTGACGCTGACCGGCATCAATTATGCAGTCCAGCAGGTGCGCCTGCCACCAGTAGTGCCAAGCGCTCAGACGCTGGCTCAGCGGGCGCGGGTCGGGAACCTGTACCGAACCGATGAGGGCGCCGGGAACACCGAGGATGCGGTGCACGAAGGTGTCGGTGACGCTGTCGGCTGCGGTAGCGGCGTGCGAGGAGGTGCGCTGGGCGTACTCGCTAATCGACTCCAGAGACTGCTCGTTGTGGGAAGACGGCTGGGATTTCATGGACCCTCTGTAGTTGCGGTGAAGTATTACGTCTGAAATTATCCCACCTTTTACCCTCTGAGCGCCCGGATGCTGTGGGCGGGCTCTCGGGTGTGATCCCTTTTCGAGAGCCCGCCGAGAAGATGCACCGCGGGGAACGAGGTGAACGCCACTCAAAAACGGGTTAGGCGGCGGCAGCCAGCGAACGCCCGCTGTACAGGTCCACCTGTTCGCCGGTGATGGGGTGCTCAAAGTGCAGGCTGTACGCCAGCAGCTGCAGCGGGTACTCGGGACGGTCTGGGGCGTCGGGTAGCACCTGCGGGTAGAGCACATCGCCCAGAATGGGGGAGCCCAAAAGGTTCAGGTGCGCCCGTAGCTGGTGGGTCTTGCCGGTGTGAGGCGCCAAATCATAGAGCGTCCATTCTCGTTTTTCGTTCAGTGTAGGCTCGGCACGCCACCCCTCAACAGCCTGCGCACTCGGGGTGAAAGTCCGCAGAATCTTTACGGTCGTCAGCGTATTCGGTTCCACGCCCTGCGCCGCGCACTGCTCCTCCGAAAGTTGCTGAACCTGCAACTGATCACGAATCTTCTGAATATGCGAACGCACCTGCAGGCCCTCCTCGCTCAACGCCTGCTCGGCGGCGGTAGCATCGGCGGGAACCGGCGCCACGGCGCGGTAGGTCTTCGACACCTGACGGTGCTGAAACATCATCTGGAAGGGGCGGCGCGCCTCCACGGTCTTAGCGAAGAGCAGCACGCCCGCGGTCGGGCGATCGAGGCGGTGAATCGGAATCAGCAGCGGGTTGTCCTCGCGCACCCGCAGCTTGGTCAGCGCGGTCTGCGCAATATAGGCACCGCGCGGGGTGGTCGGCAGAAAATGCGGCTTATCAATCGCCAGCACGTGTTCATCCTCGTAGAGCACCGGCATATCGGAGGGTAGCTGCGGCTCATCGGCAAGCTCACGGAAGTACCAGATGCGCTCGCCGGGCATATAGGGGCTATCGCTGGTCAGCACCGTGCTGTCATCGAGGCGCACCTCACCGGTATTAAAGCGGGCGTGAATAATCTGCGGGTCGTTCGGGTAGAATCGCGCAACCAGGTAATCCGCAATGGTTGCCGGGGCCGTATTGTTCGGGGTGAGCTCGGCGGGGAGCTCCTCCACGCGCGGCAGGATCAGCTGAATCGGGTCGATACCGTTCTTCTGAGCCAGCGGAGGGGTCAGCAGACGGTGATGCGTGCGGCGTGCCGGTTTCGACTGATAGGCGGTGCCGGGCTGCGTGTGGGCGGTGTTCTGTGCGGGCATGGCTCTACTCTACCGCCTGCGCGGGATTGGCTCGGCGGCGGTACGGATGAGTCAGACTGAGCTGCATGCAGGCGGAAATATTACCGTGGGTTTGGGTGTGGGGTTGCGGAAATCAGATTTGTCTGACACTCATGAATGTTTGTGTGAACGTGTGGTTGAGAAAACGAAAACTTCACAAATTTTTGAAATTATTGGATATTTAATTTAAAAAAACTGCATTAATTTTACAAAAAACAGCGTTTAAGTGCGATATTTTCGAAAATGCTGTCAAATCAGAAACTAATAACCCTCAATTTAGACCCTGTAGTTTTTCTAATTATAAAAGATGTAAAGCAAATAAAGACCTGCTAACCTGGGCATCCTACGTCATAAAGGCCGTAATAAAGGCTGGAAACCGCCTTAAAGCGGTACGATTAAGACACAGAAGTTCGATATTTCGAACGAAGGGGTCGAAATGGGACAGAAACAGCGCAAGGATGCAGAGGTTAAAGGAACACCCCCAAATACAGCGGTGCAATCGGACAATTCCAAAGCACCGGAAAATGCGATAGGAGAGGTTATGGAACATTCACAAAAGAATGCGGAGCCTCGCACCGGTGCCCTGCGTATGGAGCCGCACGAACGCGAAGAGCAAATTCTGAAAATCGCTGCAGAACATTTCGCTCGCCGCGGCGTGCTCGGTGCCTCCATGAGCGCTATCGCCCGCGACGCAGGCATCACCCGCGCCCTGCTCTACCACTACTTCCCCGGCAAGGACTCCCTGGCGGCAGCCGTCACCCGACGCGAAGCCAATGCAGTCCTTGAGGCTCTCGGCGAGCACCACGAAAACCCCGAGGAGGCCCTGCGCAATGCACTGCGCACCTACTTCCTCGTTGTAGCCGGTGTCCCCACCCCCGGTGGGGAGGACTTCCCGAACAACCCCACCGACTACCTCGAATGGATGCTTGAACGCACCGGCATGCCGATTAATGACCGCACCCGCGTCATCCTCGGAGGTTGGTTGCAACTCGTCGACTACTTCGCCCTGCACGTCGTGCAGCTCAACCCCCGCGATCAGCGCACCGTTCGCTCCCGCGGGCTCGGGCTTGAAGAAGCCATCGACCTGTGCCTGGGTGCCGTTGACACCCTCACCGGCGGCTACTAGCCGCCTCAAGAGGTGACAGGTCTACACAGGACTTCCCGCTCCGATGTTTGGTTACGTGCTCCACGGCAAAGGCGACGTGGACATCCGGGCGGTTATTCCTCCACCGCGCCGCTTGCGACGTGGTGGACTCCGGGAACACCACCCGGTTCGTGAGTAGGGAAACATAATGCCCCGTACCCCCTTCCATGAGGGTGCGGGGCATTATGATGCTCAGGTTGAGGTTAAAGGAATTGATTTAATCTGAGGTTGAGCTTGAAGCTCTTTCTGGAGAGGGCTAAATGGAACGGCGCAGCGACAGTCCGCGAACCGTCGCGTAGAACCCCTGCGCCTGCAGTGCCGCACGCAGAGCCTCCACCGGATGCTCCACAATTTCGCTACCGGAGGCGCTCAAAGTATGGGTGCCCAAAAGCTCCACATCGTTGACCTTCTCCACCGAAATCTTCTCCGCACCACCGGCAGAGACCAGGCGCGCCAGGGCGGGGGCTGCCGCCTCCAGAAGTATCGGGTCGGTTGTGAACGCCAGCAGGGTCTTCGCGCCACGCTCCACATACAGCACCGGGGCGCCATCCACCAGCACCACGCAGGCGCCCGCCTTGCGTGCCGGACGGTGCTTCACAGTCCCCTCGTGTGCAAAGGAGGGAATCGCGGGCCAGCTCAGCGCCGCACCGTACGGGTTCGCCGGGTCGGTCGCCGCCAACAGGGTCACCGTGAATGTGCCGTACACCTGCTCGGTATCGGTACGCTGCGGGGTGTAGGCGCTCGCACCAAAACCCTGTGTTGCACCAAAACCCTGTGGACCTGCGGGAACACTGAGGCTATCAGCGGTAGAACGTAGCAGGTCCACCGTCGCGGGGGCGGCAAACTGCGCCGCGCCCAAACCCTCAATAAAGTAGCCGCGACGCACCAGGACCGACCCGTCCAGCCGCCAAAAAACTCCGGTACAGTCGCGAGACCCCGCCAGCAGAATCCTCCACCTGCAGGCACCCTCGAGTCAGCACACCGTAGCGGTCCAGTAGCAGGTCGGCGCGTGCGAGCGCCGCAACCGTCGCCTCCACCGGCTCCTGCAACAGCGTGTCCACGCGCGAGAAGCGACCGCTATCCTGCGGGGCAACGGCGGGAGCGACGGCATGGAGCCCGCCGCGCAGGGAACGCAGACCGCGCCCGGCGGCAGGCGCAGAGTAGCCGCTGGAACCATAGCTATCAGCGCCGTAACCGCCCGCCAAGCCGTTACCCATGGAGGCGCGCGCCGCCGCAATACGCCCCGCACCGCGGCGGCCCACCCGCGACAGACGCGCAGGGGCCGCCGGAGTCGGATGCGCACTGCGCACGCCCGCAAGCATCGCCCGAACCGGCGCGAAACTATCGTTCGTCACCGCACCAGCCCACACCAGGCGCCACAGCGCCGCCGAAACCTCCGCCGCATCCGGGAAAGTCACCCCGGGAAAGTCCCCCCCTGACCGGCAGGTGCCGCCACGCTCATCAGCTGCGCCACTCGCTCACGCAGCGCCGGCACGAACAGGCCGCCGTGAGCCAGCGCCTCATAGATGGCGTGCTCCAGCGTGCCCGGAGCCTGCAGTGCCTCCCAAAGCTCGGGGTTCTCCGCGCGCAACAGCTGCTCCGGGTAGTCCTCACCCAGAGTTAGCGAAGAACTCTCGCTCAAATGCAGGCGAATCCAGCCGTCAGACTTCTGTGCGCTACCGCCGCCGAGCTGCCCGGCGCCGGTGAAGAACACCCTGCCGCTCGCCATCAGCTCGTCCAGCATGTGCGGCTGGTAGCCGGGCACGCGTGCCGGAAGAATCAGCGTCTCCAGCGCGGAAGCAGGTACGCGCACACCCGCCAGCTGGTCGATGGCGGTGAGCAGATCCTCCGTGGCGGAGGCGGAATCTTGAGCCGCGCTATCAGCACTGTTTTCAGCGGCAGGGCTGAGGGGTGCCACCCTCTCGCCTACCACCGTGGCGGCACGGCGGGAGGGCATGAACGCACCGTAGGCGCTCGCCTCCGGAAGGATCTGCGCAACCCGCACGGATAAAGAATGAACGTTCTGCCACGAGGGTAGGAATACACCATAGACCTGCGCCGATACCGGCTCAATTTCCTCACGTAACGCCGCCAGAGAGCGGGCACGAATCGTGCGCAAAACCTGCGCATCCACCCACTCAACACCGGCAGACCCCAAGGCACGCAACACCTCGGGCAGGAACTCGCCGGAGCTCAGGCGGCGCTGCTGCTGAAGACGCTGCAACACCGGAGTCAGCACGCCCACGCCCACCGGGGTCAGGCGCGAAAAATGCTCCGCCGCCTGCTGCGCCGTAAAGGGAATGTGGGTGCGCGCATATCGAGAGACCAGATCCTCTAAAGGCTCCGCGACCGGCTCCAAAAGGGCAGTAGGAAGCGCCGCGGCGGGCATAATGCCCAGCCCATCGCGCAGACGCGCGGCATCCTCAACCACCGCATAGTACAGCTGCGGCTCGGCGGAACCGTCGGCAGCTCCCATGAACGAGAACGCGCGGCGCGAGCGCACCAGCTCTTCCGCCAGGGCACGCGCCTGATCCGTGCTGGCGTGCGCGCCGTACTCTTCGCCGTAGTTTTCAGAGTCCTCGGACTCGCCGAAATCTTGAGAACCTTGTGCCGCAGATTGAGCCCGCGGGTTGTCAGCCTGCAAGCGCAGACTCAACTCCCGCGCGCTCAACGGACCCAGCTGACGCAAAAGATCCGCCACGCCCTCCACGCCGCAGGCGCGGTAACGCTCATCCGTGCGCTGCAGACGCTGCTGAGTCTGCACCAGAACCGCCGGATCCAGCAGGTCGCGCAGACCGCTCGAACCCAGCAACTCAGCCAGTAGAGCCGGGTCCAGCGACAGCGCGGCGGCGCGACGTTCGGCGGCGGGTGCATCGCCGTCGTAGAGGTGCTCGGCAACGTACTCAAAGAGCAGGGTTCGTGCAAAAGGCGAAGGGTCGTTCGTCTCAACCTCCAGCATGGATACCGCCCGAGACTGCAACGAACGGTGCACCTGAACCAGCGCCGGAACATCGTACACATCCTGCAGACACTCGCGTGCCGTCTCCAAAAGCACCGGAAAATCAGGGTACTTACGCGCCACATCCAGCAGCTGCGCCGCACGCTGACGCTGCTGCCACAGCGGGGTGCGCTTACCCGGATCACGGCGCGGCAACAGCAGGGCACGCGCCGCATTCTCACGGAACCGAGACGCAAAAAGCGCCGAATCGCCCACGCGTTCGGTGACAATTGCCTCCAGCTCGTCCGGGTCGAAGAGGAACAGATCGGCGCCGGGCGGCACATCCTCCATGGCGGGCAGGCGCAGAATCAAGCCGTCATCGCTCGCCATGACGGAAGCATCCACCCCGTACCGCTCCTCAATGCGGGCGCGCACCGCCAGCGCCCAGGGCGCGTGCACCCCGTAGCCGAGCGGCGAGTGCAGGACCACGCGCCAATCGCCCAGTTCGTCGCGGTGCCGCTCCACAATCATGCGGGTGTCGGAGGGGACCGCCCCGGTGGATTCGCGCTGCTCACGCAGGTAGGCGAGCAGGTTATCGACCGCCCAGGTGTCCAGTCCGAGCTGTTCGAGCTGCTGGCGGGCGGCGGCGCTATCGGTGGCGTCCAGGCTGGAGAGGGCGCGCGTGAACGCACCCGTCTGCACGCCCAGGGCGTAGGGGCGGCCCATGCGGTCGCCGTGCCAGAAGGGCAGGCGCGCGGGCTGACCGGGCGCGGGGGAGACCCGCACCGCATCGTGCGTAATTTCTTCGATGCGCCAACTGCTCGCGCCGAGGGTGATGACCTCGCCGGCGCGGGATTCGTACACCATTTCCTCGTCGAGCTCACCCACACGCTTGGGACCGCGCTCCTCATCGCCGCTGACCAGGTAGACGGGGAAGAGTCCGCGGTCGGGAATCGTGCCGCCGCTGGTGACGGCGAGGCGTTGCGCACCCGGGCGGCCCTCAATACTGCCGGAGGGCGCCTGTTCGGTGGGGGTGCGATCCCAGATGATGCGCGGGCGCAATTCAGCGAATTCATCGGAGGGGTAGCGTCCGGCGAGCATTTCGAGTACGGAGTCGAAGAGGGCGCGCGGCAGCTCGGCGTAGGGTGCGCTGCGGCGTAGCGCCTCGTACCAGGAGTCCACGCTGATGGGGCCTAACGCGCAGGCGGCGACGGTCTGCTGCGCGAGTACGTCCAGGGGGTTAGTGGGGATGGCAAGCGGCTCGAGGGTTCCGCTGCGCATGCCGGCGAGGGTGACGGTTGCGCCGAGCAGGTCGCCGCGGTGCTTGGGGTAGAAGAATCCGCGCGAAATTTCACCCACGCGGTGTCCGGCGCGGCCCACGCGCTGAAGTGCGGAAGCAACCGAGGGAGGCGCCGCCACCTGAATCACGAGGTCCACGTGGCCCATATCGATGCCCAGTTCCAGGGAGCTGGTGGCGACCACGCAGCGCAGGGTTCCGCCCTTGAGCGCCTCCTCGATGAGGGTGCGCTGTTCCTTGGATACGGAGCCGTGGTGCGCGCGGGCGAGCGGCGGCACCTCGGCGATGTCGCAGATGCCTGCCGCGTAGTCTTCGGGGTCGATTCCCCGCTGCGTGAGGACGCGGCGCAGGTGAATATCGTTGAGTGCTGCGGTGAGCTTTTCCGCTAGTCCGCGCGAGTTAACGAAAACAATTGTAGAACGGTTGTTCTCGATATGGTCGACGATGCGCTCCTGTACGCGCGGCCAGATGGAAGTCTCGGGACGCTCGCTATCGGCAGTTTCACGGAGTGATTCTTCCGGGATGGTGAGCGTATTTTTGGGTGCGGTGTTACCGTCAGCCTGAGTCGGGTACGCTTGGTCGGCTTCCTGCCCGGGGAATACGCCAATGGCATCTTCCAGTGTGTAGGGTGCGCTCGCCGGGGTGCTTGCTGCACTAGAGATAGGCTGCGCCGCACTTACCGGCGAGCTTGTAGAAGCTGAGCCTCCGCCTCCCTGCATCTCTGAGGGCGCGTAGAGCCCCTGCCCGTAGTCGTTGGCACCTCCGAGTGCCGCCATGTCGGGTACGGGCACGCTCAGGCGCAGGTCCCATTCTTTGGCGACCGGGCGGCTCATGATGGTTACCGGCTGAATGCCGCCGAGGAACCGGGCGACCGCCTCCGGGTTTTCGACGGTTGCGGAGAGCCCAATGCGCTGTGCGGGCTTTTCGAGGAGCGCGTCGAGGCGTTCGAGGGAGACTGCCAGGTGTGCGCCGCGTTTGGTGGCGGCGAGGTTGTGGATCTCGTCCACGATCACGGTGGTGACGCCCGCGAGGGTGTTGCGGGCGGCGCTGGTGAGCATGAGGTAGAGGGATTCGGGGGTGGTGATGAGAATGTCGGGCGGGTTGCTGATGAGTTGGCGGCGTTCGCGTGCGGGGGTGTCGCCGCTACGCACGCCCACGCTGATGTTCGGTTCGCCCGTGTTGTTTCCGCTCAGGCGCGTGATTCCGGTCAGCGGTGCGCGCAGGTTGCGTTCGACGTCGGCGCCGAGTGCTTTGAGGGGTGAGATGTAGAGGATGCGCGTGCCGCCTGCAGTTCCGGCTTCGTGTTCGCGGTGTAGGGCATCGAGTGCCCAGAGGAATGCGGCGAGGGTTTTGCCGGAGCCTGTGGGGGCGATGATGAGGGTGTTGTTGCCGTTGCGGATGTTCTCCCAGGCGCCTTCTTGGGCGGCGGTGGGTGCGCTGAAGGTGGCGCGGAACCAGTCGCGTACGGGGGCGGAGAAGTGGGAGAGTGCGTCGGTCATGTATCTATTATGGCGGGGTTTATGGTGTGCGCCTCTTGAATTGTTGGGGGCTGGGGGAGGAAGATGTGCTTGACAGGTTCCTAACAAGCCCGTAATGTTTTACTTGTAAAGTAATTGACTGAGAGAACAACACAAAGGAGCACCACCATGACCCGCCTGACCGACGAACAGCTCATTAACCTCTTCCACGAGCCGCGCACCGTCTCCTCCTTCACCGAGGAGCCCGTCACTGACGAGCAGCTGCGCCGCATCCAGGAACTGACCTTCTACGGCCCCACCGCCTTCAACAGCCAGCCCCTGCGCATCACCTGGGTCAAGAGCCCCGAAGCACGCGAGCGACTCGTCGCACACCTGGCAGACGGCAACAAGGCTAAGACCCAGGCGGCACCGGTCACCGCGATTCTCTCCGCAGACGCAAACTGGGTAGAGCACGCTGACACCTTCAACCCCAACGCTGCCGGCTTCATCAAGGGCTTCTACACCACCGAAGAGCTCGCCACCCCCGCCGCTGAGCTGAGCGCTCACCTGCAGGCAGGCTACTTCATCACCGCGATCCGTGCACTCGGCCTGGATGCCGGCCCCATGACCGGCGCAGACTTCGCCGGCATCAAGAAGGAATTCTTCGCGGACAACGCAGAAATCCCCTTCCTGGTCGTCAACCTCGGTCACGGCGAGGCGCCCGCATACCCGCGCGGTGCACGCTTCAGCCACGATGAGGTTGCCCGCTCCCTCTAAGAGTGCGCGGCTACCGCATAGCTAAAGCTAAACCCTAGGTTTATAGACAGTTCAAGGGCGGTTCCCCATCGAGGGGAACCGCCCTTGAACTATATGCGAACTATATGCGCACACAACGTGCCAGAGATGTTGTCACATCTGCAACGGGCGCGTTAGCGGGCACCAAATTGACCCACCGACAGCTGCGGAACAGACGAGGAACATGCGGTCGTATCCAGCGGAACAATCACGCCACCGGAACCGGAGGGAAGACCCACCAGGAAGCCCTGAACCGGGCGGCTACCGCAATCGTCACCGAAGCGTGCCGGGTACACCGAACGCAGTACCGCGGTGGTGCTATCGCCGGGGTTGAGGGTCACTCCCGCAGGGTTCATGTACTCGTCGGAGGTGGAAGCCTCACGACCAACCCAGGTTCCCGAGGGGCCCGCATGGACCACGCGCGGGTAGCCGCGCAGGGTGCAGGGGGAGTTCGAGGAGTTCTGGAAGTACAGGGTGTAGTTTCGGGCGCCGGGGGAGCCTTCTCCAATGGCAACCGAAACGTTCAGGTCGTCCAGATCGCACTGGGTCGGTCCCTCAGCAGCGTTATTGTTGGAGGAGTTAGAGGACTTCTCCGAAGAGCTCGAAGAATTCGAGGAGTTGGAAGAATTCGACGAGTTCGAGGAACCGGAGGAGTTCGAAGAGTTGCCCGAAGAGCGAGAACCCGACTGCGAAGACGAGTCTGAGCTCTTCTGGGAATCCTGCTGAGAATCAGAGTCGTCCGACTTGTTCTGCTCGGAACCCTCGTGGGAGGACTCAGAGGAATGAGAGTCAGAGCTCTGCTTCGACTCGTGAGTCTCGGTGTGGGAGGAAGACTCGTGGTGTTCCGCGTCGGGGGAGTTCACCACGGTAATGGAGCCCGGGCTCACCGAAGGGGTAGCCCCGTCGGAGGCTACTCGAATCGTGCCGGGCTTGACCGAAGCCGAAGCGCTCGGCTGTGCCGAGGTGCCTTCAGCTTCCTGACCGGCCTGGGACGCGCCGCATCCACTGAGCGCTAGCACGCAACAGAGGAGGGTGGTTGATGCGAGTACCTGAGCCGATTTAAACATGATTACATCGCCGCCTGCATTTGGATTTCTGCTCCGTCCATACCGGGGGCGTACTCGACCTGGCAGCACAGGCGAGAGTACTCGTTGGCGACATCGTCGACCATGTCGAGCAGGTCCTGCTCAGCTTCGGTGCGCTCACCGGAAGCCTCGAAGTGCTCGGGGTCGATGAAGCCGTGGCAGGTAGCGCAGGATGCGTTACCACCGCAGGTTGCGAGGACCGGCACGCCGTTAGCCTGGAGGGTTTCCAGGAGGGTGTGGTGGTCTTCCCACTGAATGTCGTAGTTTACGCCTGCTTCGTCAGTGACCTTAATCGTTACGCCCATGCGTTCTCCTTCTTCTGTAGTGATGCGTTTCTATTGTAGAGGTAGGGGCTGTTATTCACCGTACTTTGTGGCGCATCCCCAACCCTACCGTCACGCATATCACGGGAACGCATATTAATTTTTATGCTGAGTAGCATGTCTGTATTGCCCCCAGTCTACCCCGTATTGCCCTGACAACGCGGGATATAGGCGCATATGAATACTGCCCCCAGATGCAAAGACATGCTGGGGGCAGTATAAAGAACCGGCACGCGGGCGCGCTTCAACGGCTATGCTTCAACTGTGACGAAGAGCTACTCGGATTCCTTCTCCGCCGTCTTCTCCGCGCTCTTCTCGGCGTCCTGCTTTTCTGCGCTGTGGTCATCAGTATTCTGGGTGTTTCGTCCCGAGCCGCGCACAATACCGCGTACGCTATCGCGCGGGTCGGCGTAGCGCAGGTCGATACCGAAGGTATTGCGGATCTGGCGTGCCGAGTTCAGGTGCCAACGCTGCGAATCTGAGGGGGTCACGGAGGTGACCGCCTTCTGACCCGGAGCCAGCTTCTCGTGGCGAATATCGTAGTGCTTACCGCCCATGGTGATGGTGAAGCCGTGCTCTTGCAACAGCTGCACGAACGCATCCACATCGTGCGGGATCTTGCGGCCGCGCTGCCTCTTTGTGCCGCTCATCCTCGGCTGCGACTCGAAGGGGTTACGGCTGGGCGCGGTGCCGCGGCTAATACGGATTACCTGCTGGTCGGAGTGCGAGAACTCCACCTGGTAGCCGTTGAGCGAGTACACGGTGCGGCTACTGCCGGGAATTGGGCGGCGGTCCTCAGCCTCATCCAGGATGCGGGCAATGTACTCGCCGGTCAGACCGAGCGCCTTCAGCTGTGCCTGAGCATCGGGGGAGAGCTGGTAGCCTCCCGCCAGAGCCTGCAGCGGGCGCAGCGCGAGCACTTCGGCAGTCAGGGGGTTGAGCACCACCTGGTAGCCTTCCTCTTCATGCGTGTAGAGGGTGACTTCGCGGCCGTAACGGTTCTCCTGCGCGCTCTCTTGAACCACGGTGCTTGCGGGCGATTCGATGATGTCCAGCAGTAGCTCGTAGGTGAGACCGTGGCGCATCATATAGTCCATCACGCCCGGGAGCACGCCGTAGATACGGCGGCGCGGCGGCACCTCGCCGTAGAATTCCTTCTCGATGCGCGCGGCAATACGCTGGTTCTCCAGCGGCACCTCGGTCAGCGGGATGAGGCGCTGGTTGGAGGGGCGAATCTTGGCGCGTGCGGCGGCGGGCTTGGGCGCCTGACGGTATGCGTCCACGAGTGCCTGCTGTTGCTCCACGAATTCCTGGGCGATGAGCGGCAACAGGGTGAAGTAGAGCTCTGCGGCTTCGGGCTTGAGCGCGCCGTTCTCATCGAGCAGGGAGGCGCCGTCCTTAGTGAGCAAATCCCACGGCTTATCGTTTGCCGCGCTCTCTTCGGAACCCTGGTTCTCCCGGTAGCTATAGGTTGCGAGGGAGGCAAGCTCCTGCAGGCGAACGTACACCTCAAGAGGAACGGTAATCTGCTTCGCGGACATTATTTCTCCTCCTCAACGGTGTTTTCTGCCTGGGTTGCCTTATCTTCTGCCTGCTTTGCCAGGGTGTTGCTGAGCTCTTCGAGCTGAGCCTTACGCAGGGCTTCCGCGTGCAAGTGATGGAAATCCGGGGTCTTCGCCAGAGCCAGAACGGTCCGCTCATCCGGCGAGATTGCGATTTCCAGACCCTGCGCCGCGTAGATGCGGGTCCAGCCGTCAGCCATGCGCACGCTTTCGGGGCTGTTCAGCGTCTGAAGCATCAGATCGAAAACGAACGGCGGGTTCTTCTTCAGGAAGGTGCGGGCGCGCTCGCTGAATTCGAGCTCCAGGGCGTTGAGCGAAGTGTATTCGCCCTGTGCCAAGGATGCCTGCGCCGCCTCGTTGTAGTCGGCGTCGTATTCGTCGATGACGGTAATGACTTCGGCGGAGGCGGTGTTGACGTCCACCCGGTAATCGTCGTGGGTGAAGCGAATCGTCCAGTCGTTGAGTCGTTCTGCCGCGCCTTCACGCAGGATGGTGCGCACGAGCTCTTCGCTGATGTTTTCGCGTTCGAGGCGGGCGCGCAGGCTCGGGCGCAGGCGGTAGCTGCGTTCGCGGTCCTCTTCGCTGACGCCGCGAGGCGCGGTCGGTTCGGCGGCTACCGGCTGAGCCGCGGGCTCGCTGAGGGCCGCCGGAGCAGCGGGGACCGGGGCTGCGGGCTTCGGCGCGCTCGGCTTCGGGGTATTCGTCTCCGGAGCGGCGGGCGCACTCGGTAGGGACTGGCTGAGTACGGGCAACTCTTCAACAGGTGCCTGCTCGCTAGCTACTGCCGTATGCGTAGCTTCTGCGGCTTCGGGAGCCTGGTGGCGGGGGGGGAAGAAGCAT
>OAVR01000304.1_pt1 | contig 15354 bp, 17 predicted proteins | sample 1476451 | NCBI WGS metagenome assembly OAVR01 (sample SAMEA2580105, study PRJEB22360) | human gut metagenome | biome: human gut; feature: human-associated habitat; material: faeces | place: Denmark | collected 2008/2010 | reverse complement strand
AATTAGTTCTTAAATCATAATTAAGGACTAGTTCAATTTGATATTGCAATTTAGAAGCAAAAATAATGAAAAAGAACGAAATACAAAGTTAATGTTTGATTTTGAAAATAAATTGAAAAATAATGTTGGTTTAATTGAAGAATTAGATGAAAAAATAAAAATATGTATTGATGTTATAAAATACATTGATTTTGGTGAAGAGAGAGTATTTGATACAGAAGATATTTTAAATGCTTTTTATGCAAAAATAGATTTTTTAGAAAGAGAAAAAAGTAAGTTAATAAGACAAGAAGAAGACATATTATACGGGATAGATAAGCTAGAAGGTGGTAGAGTATTAGAGCTTCCAAAGGAAATAAAGAAAAAGCTTGAAGATAAAGATATTAAAATTATTTATGGTATGGAATGGCTTAAAAAGAATGGATATTCTACTGAAAAAAATATTGAAATTGTAAAAAATAATCCTTTTATACCATATTCATTAATAATGAGTTCTAGTGAAATTGAAATATTAAAAAGGGAAGGACTAGATATATTTATATCAAATCCAATTTCTATAATAAATAGATTGGATTTAGAAAGTAATTTCCTTGAAGTAGATAAAAGTATGGTGTCTTTTAATAAGTTAAATTTTTTTATTTCTTTTAATAATAAGCTTTTAGATGAAAAAGAGCTGATAAAGTTAATAGAAGAAAAAAATCAATACCTAGAAAGTATTAGAATTAATATAGAGAATAGAGAAAATGAAATTAGATTTTTGGAAAAAAAGAAAGAAATAATTCAATATTCTAAGATAGACAAGGAAAAATATGAAAATATAAAAAGAGAAAAGACATTTTTAGAAAAAAAGATTATAGAAATAAGAGAAAATGAAATATCTATAGCTAGAGAACTTGGAAATATAGAGATTAATATTTCAGAGTTAGAAAATAGTAAAAAAGGTTTGGAAGAAAATATAAGAAAGAATCTTGAAAAACTTAATAGTTTTAATGAGTTGATAGAAGAATACAATAAATATAAAGATAATAAAGATGAACTAAGTTCAATTGAATTTAAAATAGAAGAAATTAATAAATTTTTAAAAGAAAATGAGAATAGAGAATTAGAAATTGATAAGACTTTAAAAGATATAAATAATATTATGGTAAGTTACAATAATAGCTTAGAAAAATTAAAAAGTGAAGCTATAAAATTTAGCTTTTATAAAGAAGGACTATTTATAAAAAAAGATAAGGAAGATTTACTAGCAGAGTTTTATGTTTTAAATAAGGAGATAACAGCTTCAGAAAAAGACTTAAAGAAAAGAAGAGAAGAAAAAAGTATAGAATTTAAAGAAATTGAAGATGAATTAAATGCTAAAGCTAATAAGTATAATCTAGAAGAAGCTGAATATATCAATGAAGTTTACAATATAAATAGAGATTTTGAGTTAAAAGATTTAATAGAAAAGGAAGATAAAAATTATAATTATTTAAAAGATAAAAGATCTAATATACTTCAAGAGATTGCTAGTGAAAAAAGTAATGTTGAAAATTTATATGAATCTTTAGAAAAAGACCTTGGAAAAACTAAGGCTAAAAGTAAGACTTTGCTTTATGATAAGAACTTTAAAGAGGAAATAGCAAAATTAAAAATTGAAAAAGCTTCAAATGAAAAGAAAATTAAGAAAGTAATTAATGAAAAAAGTAAAATTGATAAATATTTGATTGATTTAAGTCAATTCAATGAATTTATCATAGAGAATGAAGAAGATATATTTATAGATATAAAGGATTTAGATAATATTATAGGAAGTATTAAAAGAGATTTGTTTGAAAAAAAAGAATTAGAGTCAAAAAGAGAGGCTAAATTAAATAATTGTATAATTGATATTGAAAATAAAGATAGTTTTAGAAATGAAAATATATTTAAAAGTGCTATACAATCTTTAAAGTCTTTAGTAAGTAAACCAATAAAGTTTAAGGAACATTTAAATCTTGTAATTAATTCATATAATTCTATTATTGAAAAATTATTAATTGATATTAAATTAATTGAGGATGAGGAAGAGAAAATATTGGATAGTATTTTAGAATATATTGAAGAGGTCAATAAAAATATTTCTATAATAGATGATAATTCAAGTATAAATATAAATAATAAAAGAGTAAAAATGTTAAATATTACAGTACAGGATTTTGAAAAAAATAAAATTAATTATAGATTGAAACTTCAAGATTATATTGAAGCTATTAGAGAAAGAGCTATTAAGGAACTTGAGAAGAATAATTCCATTGAAGAAATAATTAGTAATAATATAACTTTATTTAAGTTATATGATGAAATTATTGGAGTTGAAAATATTGAGATTAAATTATATAAAATAGAAGAGAATAGACAAAGGATAATAAGTTGGAATGAAGTTTCAAAAAATTCAGGGGGAGAAGGGTTTCTTTCAGCATTTGTAATATTAACAAGTCTATTATCTTATATGAGAAAAGATGAAGGCGACATATTTAGTAGAAAAGAGGATGGAAAAGTATTAATAATGGATAATCCTTTTGCACAAACAAGTTCTTCACACTTATTAAAACCTCTTATGGATATTGCTAAAAAAAGCAATACTCAATTAATTTGTTTAACAGGATTAGGGGGAGATTCTATTTATAACAGATTTGATAATATATATGTTTTAAATTTAGTATCATCAAAATTAAATAATAGTATTAAATATATGAAAATTGAGCATATAAAAGGAGCGGAAGAAGAGGAAAATAAAGTTATTGTTTCAGCTAGATTCAAAATAGAAGAACAGACTAGTTTATTTTAAATAGATTTAAATTAGTTATTAATTTAGATAGACATTGAATTTTATATATTCAATGTCTATTTTTATATTAGAAAATATTTTAAGTGAATATGTAAGAGTGTAAACTATTAAAATACTATAATTAAGTCTCACATAAATTGTTTATTTGAATAGATAATTTGGGATAAATAACTTATTCATAAAGAATCCTAATTTAATAGTATTATTTAAAAAAGGATTCTATTTTATCATCTAATGTATTAAAGGGAATACGGGATAAAAGAATTTATAATTGACTATAGTAATAAATATGATAGATAATATTTGCTATATAAAAAATTAAATAATATTTTGTTATAAAATCAATATTTAGTTCGTTAAATTTTAGTTTAACGAACTAAATATGCTATAATATAGGTATAAATTATTAAAAAAGGAGCAAATTTTAGGATAATGAATGTAGAATATGAACAAAATATTAAGGAAATTTTAGTAAACAATAAGACTGATAATGAAGATATGCAAAATCTTAACATAATTTACAATAAATATGATGAGATGGATTCAGAGAGGGATTATGAGGACTATATAGAAGATATTTACATACTATATTGTAAGGCTCAACTTTCATTAGATGACTTGGGTAAAATTTACAAAGTTAATAAGAGAATAGTAAAAAAATGGGTTAAGGAGCTTAATTTAGATGAAATCAATTCTGATAAAAAAGAAAATTTTAAAAAAGAGTATGATTTAGATAAATACAATGAAAAGAATTTAAAATTTGAAATTTCAACAGAAAGCAATACACCAATTAGAGTTAATGAGTTCCTGAATTACCTAAAAAATATTAAAGGTAGAAGTCCTAATACAGTAAAAGGATATAAGAGTAATTTGAATTTACTATTCAAGTATTTAGTAAGTTTAAAAGAAAATACTCCAGGAACAGATATTGAGAATGTCTGTATAAGAAATGTTGATGATACCTTCATTAAAAATATAACTCTTATGGATCTATACAATTTTTTATCATATGTAGATGAAGTTAGAAAAAATGGTTCCTATAGTAGAGCTAGATTAGTAGCAGCTATAAAATCATTTTTCCTATTCCTAAATTCAAAGTTAAAAATAATAGATGAAAATATAGCTTTGGAATTAGAGTTCCCTAAAATAGAAAAAAGACTACCTGTGTATTTGACATTAGACCAAGCTAAGGCTGTTCTAAACTCTATGGATAAGACTAAGAGATATTATTATAGGGACTATTGTATCTTTACTCTATTTCTTAATTGTGGAATGAGATTGTCTGAATTATGTGGAATTAAAATATCAGATATAAGAGGGGACCTACTTACTATAATAGGGAAAGGAAATAAGCAGCGTACTGTATATTTAAATTCAGAATGCTTAAAATCTATCCATGACTATTTGAATGTAAGAGGAAGAGGTAATACACCTGAAGAGGATAAATACTTATTCTTGTCAAGAATAGATAAAAGAATAAGTAATAGAGGTGTAGAGAAGTTGGTTAAAAAGCATATTGAAAATGCTGGATTCACAGATAAGAAATATACTCCACATAAATTACGTCATAGTGCTGCAACTATACTATATAAATATGGTAATGCAGATATACGTAGTTTACAAGCAATTCTTGGCCATGAAAGTATCTCAACAACTGAAATTTACACGCATGTTGATGATGAAACTCTTAGAAATGTAATTAAGAGCAATCCATTATCTAATGGGTAATTATGCTATCTTATTTGTGGAATTTTTTTTAAAATTTATGATAAAATGCATTTATAATACTACGAAAGAAGGAATTAAGTTGAATTCAGAATACATTATAAATATACCTCCAGAACTAGATGGTAAGAGAAAATTTTGTTGGTATGTTTTAGATATAATAGAAGATCTTTTTAATAAACTGATAGATCCTGAGTTATCTGTAACAACTGTAGAATTTGATATTGAAGAAAATCCCAACAAGTCATTAGAGTGGTTATTGGATACTGGCAGAGAAGACTTCTTTGTTAAAATACTTTCAAAAAACTTATCAATAAAATTGCTAGATGACCTTATTCTATATATAAGAGAATCTTTATCAAATTTAGAAAGAGGAAATTTAACCATAAGTTGTGACTTGCTTAGGAAACCATTAAAAGACAATCTACTGTACCTAGAATGGCTATTATTTGATGATAAAAAGTTAACCCATTTAGTATATAACCAAAAGATAGATGAGTATGCTCTTGGAAGAAGTGGACTATCAAAGGAGTATATAAAAGAGATAGTTGAATACAATGTTAAAAACAACAATTATATATGTATAAAAAATGATAGTTCTATCTATGATGATTCAGCAAAATTAATTTATGATTTGAGGTATAACTATGACTCTCCTTTAAGTTTAGAACTAGCTTGGAATAAGGCTACCCACTTAGTAACAACAGGAAGAAAAATAAGGAGTGTTGATTTTAATTTTTTAAACTATGATTCTCCTACAGATATTAAAGAGTTTTCCAAATATCTATATGGTAAAATACCGCTACTGCTGTTATATATACTTGGAATTACTGAAAGTATATTTAATAAATACTTTAAAAACATCAGCAGTATTTCCCAAAAGTACAATGTGCAATTAGTAATAAATAAATATTTAGATATGCATGAAAATTATTTAAGAGATATTATAGGTCCTAGTGAATTTTCTTTATACTGCGAAAATTGTAAGAATTACTATTACCTAGAAAAAAATAATTCCAATTTAGTTTTTGAGGAAATTTGTCCTAAATGCAAGAAGAAAATTAAACTTAATAAATACTTTTTTATTTAACCCGATAAACTATATTTATAAAACAAAAAAAGTTGTGAAAATATATTCACAACTTTTCTTTTTTATTAAATTTCTTCAAAAACTAAATTCATATCTATACTTAAATTATCAAAAAAATTTGAATTAAGTACAGAATAATCTTCCTGTATATGAGATACATAGGTTTTATTTACTTCATCATATGTGTGTATTTGGAATGTTTTGTTTTTAGGATCAATAATCCAATACTCTCTAACACCATATTTTAAATATAAATTAAATTTTCTTACAGTATCATCACTAACATTAGAACTTAATATTTCAACTATTAGTGTAGGTACTCCTTTGTATCTCTTATCATCAAATCCAGATTTATCGCACATAACTGATATATCTGGAATGACTACATCTGTTTTATTATCTTTACATAAAAACACATCATATGGAGCTAACATAACTTTACATTTACTTTTTGAAAAGTATTTTTTTAGTTCCATGCCTAAATTTAAAGCTACTGTTTGATGCATTGTACTTGGAGACCAAAGTTTTATAATCTCCCCATCTATAAATTCATATAAATCTTCAGAACTTTCTCTAAGTTTATTGTATTCATCTAAAGTATAAATTTTAGTATTAGGTACACACATTTTTAGAACCTCCTTAATATACCTTATGTATTAAACATAAGATTATCTGGTATAATAAGTCCTCTTTATACATTACATTAATTATATTTGTTATAGAGGAACATATCAACTATTATTAAAAATATATTGATTTTAATAAAGATTCAAAAGAAACTAAATTCATACTTTTATTTAGTTCTATTATTGTTTTCAATAAAATCAGATATCAACTTATCTAACTCGGCATCTGTTTTTATTAATTTGTTTTCGTTTAAGTTTAATTTTTCCTTTAATGAATTAAGCCCAGAAAGAACTAGCTCATCTACTCCTTTTTGTTCTTCATTACTAAGCTCTTTATATTTAGAAAATTCTTTGTAGTTTGGTCCATTCTCAAAACTATCAATAGATTCTCTCCATACAATACTGTTGAAATCCAATTCAATTCTTTTATCTAATAGTTTTTTGAAATTTGGTTGAATCAATAGCTGCTCTCTGAGATTACTATCTATATTTTTCTCACAGAAGTATTCTCTTATTTTCATTTCTTTTTCAAAATCTGTAAATCGTTTTTTATTCATAAAAATTCTCCTCCTAGCCATATGGCCAAATTAAAATTTAAGTAATCATAAGCTTTGTGCTTAAATTAAAATAATAATTATATTTCAACCAGTTTCCAACTACCTTGGGCTGCAAATATAATTTCATCTGTAGATGATTCATTCTGTTTTTCTTCATTATTATGGAGTACCCATACACGCACTAGATCATAGTAAGCTGACACATAGACTAATTTACCTATTAAAACAGGTAATGAACTTGCAAATACAACTTTAGTAACATCTTCTAATTCATCTTGTAAATTACTTAGTCTTATTTGCTTTTGTAAACTCCAACCTTCAGATGGTATATCAAGCCTTTCCCAACCGGTTGTTCCAAAATAAACATTTAAAAGATCTACTTGAGTTTCTAATAGTTTATCTTGTTCTTTTACTATTACTTTTGCTTTCATTTTAAACCCTCCTTCTAGCCACATGGCTAATTTAAATAATCATAAGCTTTAAGCTTAAAAAAGTTTAATTTATCATAACTATATAAGTTAAAAAAATTGAATATATGTATAATTGACTAATATAAGCAAATTTGCTTAGTATTAAACTAATTAAACATATAAAATAATCTTTATATACTTAATATGTGGGTTATAGTTAATTTTTTGAACTCGAATTTTGTTAATAAAATGTAAATAAGAAAATAGCAATAAGACTTTTATATACATAAAGCAAGTCAAATGTATTTTTTATATAATTGAATTAAGAGGTGATTATTATGAGTATTAATCAAAAATATAGTCTAGAATTTAAAAAACTTAGAGATTCAATTTCAAAACAAATATATGACGAAAATAAAGATGCTGTATTAAATGAGGCAAAAAACTTATTAGCTGATTATGATGTCCAAAATAAATGTTACAATTCAACAGGATATCAATTCCCAGCATTAACACTATACAAATACACAATTACTTCACTTAATCCTACATTTGATAAGAATACTGAAACTGTTCATGGTATTAAAGTTCATTCTAAACTAGCGAATGTTATAAATAAGATATTGATAAATAACTATATCCAATTATTAAAGAAAAATAACTTTAACATATATCATTCAATCAATAAAGGTAATCCTAATAAGTCTGAAGGGAAAATATATTTTTTAAGGGGGGAATACACAATAGTATTATTTAATTCAAAATTAGAAAAATTTTTAAATATGTTTTTTATAGATTGGGAATTAAGTTTAATATTAGTAATTATTATAGTAATGTATTGTTTCATATTATTTTAGTAGGATTTTAATTTTGATTTAAATAAATACAGAAAAGGGGTATATTTTATGATAAATTTAATTGAAATAGTTGAGAATGAAATTACATATAATTCAGCTAAAATATTCGATAAATTCAATGTTTCAAGAGATTTTAACATTTCACATGAAGAGGCAGAAAATTTATTAATTGAGTTATTAAAAAAAGGAATAGTAAAACAAGTATTCATAATTATATGTCCAGAGTGTGGGAGACCATTTCAAACTTTTGAAGTAGGTAATATAGAGAAATACCCTACAGAATGTTTAAAATGTGATTGTGAAATTGAAATATCTAAAGATGATATATATTCTGGATATATAAAAAATAATAGTTAAAGGAGCCTTTAAGAGTGGGCAATACGTTAATTTGCCATAAGTATGGTAATAAATCAAGATTCTACATAAATATAAGTGTAGCAGCTAAGTTAAGAGTTAATAAATATGGAGAAGATTTAACATAAGTATATGATATAAATAAAAACAATGAAGATGGTTATTTTGAAAATATTTATTGTTGTTTATGTGATGAATTAGTATTAGAAGAATAAAAGGAGCAGTATACATGAGTACATATAATTTAAACTTTTTAAAAGAATTTCTAGCAGCTAATTTTTTAGGTAATACAGAAACTACTAAGAACATAAGAAATTCAATAGTAAAAAAGACTGATTTAATTACAATAGAAAGGGTTGTTATTACAATAAATGAATTTTTAAAGGATGATTCTTCAAGTGAAGAGTATAAAAAGGAACTTATAGTAAATAATTGTGCCTTTCACTTAAATGATGATTTAGACCCTTTAATATGGCTTAAAAACCTTGAGCAAAGTCTTATGAAAGTTCTATTCAATCCTAAAGTGCCTAAAAAATAATTTGATAAAAATTAAGACATTATAAGAAAAGATTGTGAGCCAATACAAGCAACCACAATCTTTTCTTTTTATAAATTTAAATTATCTAAATATGTTTTAATCTATCTTTTATATAATTATATTTGTTCCATATAAAGTCTGTTGTAAATTCTACAGTATAATTGACTGGTTTAAAATCTGAATAAGCCTTATCAACCATTTTATATAGAGCATCATAATTCAACTCTGGAACTTTGTAATTATATTCTTCAAATACAGGTATATAAAACATTTCTAGTTGACCTTTATTACCAATATCTAAATTACTTATATTTTGTTTAGTAGCAAAAAGAGCTAAGTTATTATCAAAAATAGGAGCTAATCCAACAAATTCACCAGTTAAACTATCTCTAAGAAGACCATAGTTATTTGTATGTCTATCAGGATTTAGTAATATAGCATCTAAGAAAAGCATATTTAAAAAGTCTTTTACAAAACTCTTATTAATTTTAGAAATATAATCAATTGATATATCAAAATCCTCTTCATCATTTAAGAAATCAAACATAGGCTCAAAATCGAATTTTAAGTTGTCTGTGAAGTTTTCACAGCACACACAAGCCTCATTAAACTTATAATATTTAACATGATTAAATCCAAAATACTCACTCAGATAACTAGCAATTAACTCTACAGAGTTGTTAAGGCTATTTCCTGCTTTAACTAAATACCATTTATCATCTTTCAACTTCCAGCCCTTCTCGAAACTTCCTCCTAATGTTAAGTCTGGAGAATTATAATCTTTTAATTTTTCTACATCATCTATTAATGAAGTATCTCCAGTAAGTGAAGTATTAAATAGTAAATCCTTTGAATAGTTTATATCTTCATATTTTAAATTATTATCTAATCTTATCCAATAATTATCAGTTAAGGTATGTGCATGAACAGATAAAACAACTTCAATCTCATTAGTTGTTTTAATACTCAACATCTTTCTAAGCAGCCTTGAATTCGTTCTATGCATATCAATACACCTATTTTCTAACCAATTTCTTAAATTACCTCCTAGCTTAAAATAACTCGGTAGCATATTATCATTTATTACTTGTAAATCATCGTCTACTATCTTAGCAACAAGTGTATTCTTGTGCATTAATTCACCATTTATTTTGTGTTCATCGAAATAGCTCTTTTTAGGCTTAGGTAATACAACATTAGAACCAAGAAACTGTTTCTCCTTCATGAGCCTATCCCCCCTTCAACTTTACTTATAATATCATTCTTAATAAAAGAAGTTGTGAAAATAAATTAATCACAACTTCTTTTAAATTATTTTTAAATAAACTCATACTACAATTAAATGTTCAAATTTTAAAAATATTAATAGGATTATTTAATAGAAATATGTTCTACCCAGTTAGGTAATACTTTCTCTTTCCATATTAATTCACCATTTTTTATATACATAACTTGTTCAAATAATTTAGTATTATCATATACTTTTATTTCATCGCAAAGCTCAATAACTTTATTTAAATTATTTAAAGAATCTATATATCTTCTTTCTATATCATCATCAGGTATTCCATGACCACCTTTTTGTACTCTTAAATTTACTCTTTCTTTCGCAATTTCTACAGTATCTACACCAATATAATTCATAACAATATAAAAACCATTCTTTTTAGCAAGTTTAATATTACGAATAATACTTTTTCCACTTAAAGTAGTTTCTTGATTGAATGAAATTCCTTCTGAAATATATTCATTAATAAGCTTTATAGCTGTTCTAGCACACTTAATTTGAAGGTTATTATCTTTCCAAGAACCTATCTTTGAAACCATTTCATCAGTATTAATTCTTTTTTCCTGCTTATTATAAGAATAATATATTGATTTATATATTGATGTTTTACCTGCTCCGTTAACTCCAGCAAATAAAGTATAAGTTTTTTTCATTTTATTTACCTATAACCTTTTGCTGTTCTCTTTGAAGAACTAAATTAGCAAGTGTCATGTAAAAATCCTGTTCATCCTTAGTTTTTGACTGTTTAAATAATTCTTGTAGTTGATTGTATGAATAATGTAAAAAAGTATCATATAAATTATTCTTATTACCCATAACAACAGCCTCCTTTTAATATATATCTATAATTATATTAGTTAAATAGGTTTCTATCAACTAATATTCTTCGCAAAGCATTATAATGGTGTGCGCTCCAAGTTCAGTAATAATAAATATATAATATCCATTAATACTATATTTAGACAGAATGCTAAAATTACTAGCTTTTATACCACTTTCATTGAGCTCAATATCATTAGGACAAATATTATCCACTGATACTGATGGTTTGAGATAATTTTAAAATTTTTCTAAATAAATATTTTTTATGTAGTTAATCTTTTTCTCCTAAGATTAACTACATGTATTAACCTAAAAAAGTAAGTAAATAATGAAATGTCTATTAATAAATTTTATTTTTGAGTTTAATAACTGTTCGATACTTATTTGAACTGAAAATTTAATATTTTATAGTGTTTATTTTTAAATTAAGCTTTAAAAATAAATAAAATTACATGTTGATTTAATAAGATGGTGTGATAATAATTATATAGAGATTGTCCTTTTAAGAAAAAAAAATATTGAAATAGAGAAAGAATTTACAGAAACAAAGATAGTACTTAAAATTAGAATGTGCTTTAATGTTATATTTAAATTATGGTACATGTAGTATTAGAGATAACATGATATTAAAAATATAAAAAGCTTATCAATTAATTGATGAGCTTTTTATATTTAGAAAGGATTTAAACATGGTTTAATTAATAAAAGAAAAGACTTTAAGAAATAAAATTTCAATGATAAAAAATAATAATTTTAACCATAATTATTATTTTTATGCAGACTAAATTATCTTTTAAAGATTCAAAAATAGAAAGTTTAAATGAAAAAGTAGTAAATAAATTTTCATAGATAGATGATTTTGAAATAACAGACAGTCAAATAGAGAGTTTACTAAATGGTTTGAGTAGAGAAAAAATTAAAATCAAATTTTCACAAATAAAAAGTTCAAAATTCAATTCATATAAAATAGAATTAATAGAATAATTTATAATAAAGTTGTGTATTGATTCATACTAATAATATTTTTAATTTTAATAAAAGCAAAGAAAGACCTAAAATTAGTATAATCCCTTTATAGTAGACACATAAAAGAAAAGACCGTATAATTTTTCTTTGTGTGAAACTATAAGGGGGTTTTCTTTATGTCCAAAAGAATCAATGACAACTATACTAAAGAATTTAAGCTTAAGGCTGTTAAAATGTATCTTGATGAAGGTGTGAGTTATAAGCAAGTTGCATCAAAATTAAATATTAAAAGTAAAACTCAAGTTATAAATTGGGTAAAACAATTTCAAGAAAAAGGTGCTGATATCTTTGATATTGAAACTCGTGGCAGAGCCACTGGCGGAAAAAGAGGTAGACCTAAAACAAAATTTAATTCTTTAGAAGAAGAAGTTGAATACTTAAGAATGGAAGTTGAATTTCTAAAAAAGCTACGAGCTCTATCACGAAACTTAAAATAAGAGAAAGCTATAGTATTATTAAATCAATGTCTATGAAGTATAATATATGTAAGCTTTGTAAATTAGCTGGTGTATCTCGTAGCGGATATTATAAATGGCTTAATGGAACTGAAAGATTTACTGATAGAGCAAAAGAAAATAAAATTATTAAACAACTTATATTAGAAATACATAATAAATACAGGGGTACCTATGGACGTAAAAGAATGTGTATAGCTATTAATAATATTTTAAGTTTCACTGTAAATCATAAGAGAGTTTATCGCCTTATGAAAGAGCTTAACATAAAATCAGTAATTAGAAAGAAGGTTTATAAACGCAAATTTAAACCGTCTAGCGTAGCTGACAATATACTTAATAGAGATTTTAGTGCAGATAGACCATTACAAAAATTATGTATGGATATTACATATATACCTATTGATAGATCAGCAAGATGATTCTTATATCTTAATGCTGTAAAAGATGTTTTTAATGGTCAAATCATTGCTTATTATTTAAGTTTAAGAAATGATGTAGCCTTAGTTCAACACACACTCAATAAATTATCTAAGATGAATTTATCTGAAAGTTGTATTTTGCATACAGATCAAGGTTTTCAATATACAAGACGTGAATATTCAAATTTTCTAAAGAAAATTGGCGTTAAACAATCAACTTCACGAAAAGGTAATTGTTGGGATAATGTACCTATCGAAAGTTTCTTTAGTCATCTTAAATCAGAGTTGATATATTTAGTTAATACAACTGATGTTGATGAACTAAATAAATTAGTTCATGAATACATTTATTTTTATAATAATGACCGAATACAAAATAAAATTGGCATGAGTCCGATAGAATATCTTACTCATGCCGCTTAATTGGTCTTTTTTTATCACTGTCTACTTGACAGGGACAATACCAAAATAGGTCTTTCTTTATTTTCTTAACTTATGTGAGAAATTTAGTTAACAATATAATTATAACACAATTATACGTAGTAAATAAATACTAATAAATATTATAATATGCTAGAATATAAGTAAAATAATAATCATATGGAGAGTGATTTAAATGTTAATGAAACCTAGTATAGATTTCGTTTTTAAAAAGCTATTTGGAGCTGAAGAAAGTAAGGAGTCATTAATTTCTTTGCTTAACGCTATAATAAAATCTGATAGTCCTATAATAAATGTAGAGATACTTAATAATGATTTAAACAAAGAACATAATGAAGGTAAATTTAGTAGATTAGATATTAAAGCAAAAACAGATAAAGGTGAACTTATAAATATAGAGATACAAGTTAAAAATGAATACAATATGATTCAAAGAACTCTATATTACTGGAGTAGAATATATACAGATCAGTTAAGTTCTACTAGAGATTATAGTGAATTAGTAAGAACTATATGTATAAACATACTAAATTTTAAGTTGCTTGATAATGATAGATATCATAATACTTACAGACTTAAAGAAATAAATACTAATGAAGAATTAACTGATATAGAAGAAATTCATTTCATAGAACTTCCAAAATCTAAACATGTAGATAAGGATGAAGTAAATAATATAGATTCCTTGCTTAAATGGATAGAGTTTATAAAAGAACCTGAAAGTGAAACAGTAAAAATATTAGAAACAACAGATGAAGTATTAAGAAATGCTAAAGCTCAGTTATACAAAATAAGCTTAGATAAGGATTCTATAGCTCGTTATAGAGAGTTTGAAAAAAGGATGTATGATGAAACATCTGCTTTAAATTCTGCTAAAAGAGAAGGTATAATTGAAGAAAAGCGTAACATTGCTAAAAGTCTTTTAGATGCTCTTGATATAGAAACAATATCTAAAAAGACAGGATTATCTATAGAAGAAATTAAAAGGTTGTGATATTTATGAAATTTAATAGCTATCGTGAACTTATAGATTATCTAAATAAAGAAAACTGTTATGAAGATTTTATAATAAAAGAAATAGAAAACTTCATTTATCTCAATAAAGATACTTTTGTAGCAAATGAAAATATTGAACCCAATACTCTATTTGATTTAGAGTTAAAGGGAAGATTATTTTCCTTTGGTATAACATCAATGATAATAAGAAAAGGAGAAATTAAATATTTTTATTGGTTATATTAAGCAATAAAGGAGCAATAATTATTGCTCCTTTATTATATAAGTAAAAATTAAACCTATTTTAAGGTTATAAAGAAATATTAGTTAATGGAGTAATACAAATGAATAAATTAGAATTTTTAAAATTAGTATTAAATGAAAGGAGCTTAAATTCAATACATCCAATAGCCTTCTGTAATGAAGATGAAATAAATAAATATAATATAAAAGAAGATGATTTTCTAATGATAATAGATGAAGAACCATATGTTGCCTTAGCTTTATGCTCTAAATCATGGCTAATAAAAGAAGAATTAGATGAAATTGATTTAATTAATAAAATAGAGCGAGAAAAATATAAATTAAATTTAATTAAAACATATGGAAAAATACCAACAAGATATTTAAAAGGAAATTGGACAAGTAGTTGGGAAGTTTATGAAAAGTGTTGTAATGAGTTTGCTAAAACACTATAAAATAAATAATTAAACATAGATTTAAAAGTAATAATATGCTATAATATTACAAAATTAAATGTATTTCAGTTATTTTCCTGTAATGAATATCAGACTAAAAAAGGTGTTAGTATATATTAACACCTTTTTTAGTCTGATTTTTTTATAAGAATTTTCTTTTTGACCAGTTTGGTTTAAAATTTGACGAGAGTGTAAAATAGTCTGTGTAAACTACTAAAATGATATAATTAAGTATCATAC
>OAVR01000299.1_pt1 | contig 15648 bp, 12 predicted proteins | sample 1476451 | NCBI WGS metagenome assembly OAVR01 (sample SAMEA2580105, study PRJEB22360) | human gut metagenome | biome: human gut; feature: human-associated habitat; material: faeces | place: Denmark | collected 2008/2010 | reverse complement strand
CTCCTAATTCGCCTATGATAGAGGTGGCTGTTGTTTCAGCGATACCAGAGATGGAAAGGAGAATCTCGTACTCTGGTAGGGGCTGGGTCGATTTCACCATCTCATCCAGCACAGCTTGTCTACGGTCAGAAAGTCTAACCAGTTCCTGAGCATAGTAACGAACCTCTTCGATCATTGGAGAGGTTTTCTTGGTCGCACAATAAGACTGTTTGGCTAACCCAATCAGTTTATCAACGAGATACTCCACTCGTTTATCAGAAATCCGCTTTGAAGTGGATTGGTGGATGATTTCAGCTAAGTCCTCATCAGACAAGTCTAAGATGAAAGCTTTACTTGGGAATGCCCTCACCAGCTACCAGTATTGTTCACCTGTTGGCGCTGATAAAATAGACTCTATTTCTGGGAAGGTCACTTGCAGTACTTTGTGAAGCGGTTCTTAGTACGAATGGTATCCTCTGTCAGATTTTGATAGAAGCGACTCAAATCTCGCAAGTCTTGATAAACCTCCTCTTGAACATAGGTCGGTTTACGGTTCAAGATAAATTGTGACTGTGCTAACTTCTCTGCATCGATTTTATCTGTTTTACGGACACGCAAGCTGTCTAGTTATTTCTTGGCTTCCAGAGGATTGAGCCGTGTATAAGCATAGCCATTTTCCTCAAGAAATGCCTGAAGGCGCCGTGAATAGACCCCAGTGCCTCAAAGATGATTTCAGGGTGTTGAACGGTTTTTAAATCGCTCAAGAGACGTGCAAATTCAATGGTATCGTTGGACATGGTGTAGCCATGAACTTTCTCCCCATTCACTAAAATCGCTACCTCTGAGCTTGCCTTGCTCACGTCAATCCCGAAAACAACTCTCATGAAATTACCTCTTTGTCTTGAATGACTCCTTGTTTTAGTGATGTTATTTTCAATACTCGACGTTGAACGTCCCACATACTTTGATAACATTCTTCCTAAAACAGGTGTCTTGCCAGTTTTGTGTACGACGTCTAGCGTCAAAAAGACCCTCGACTTAACAAGACACCTCTACTTTAACATAAAGAAAAAGCAGTGAGTACCATCTCCCGTCGGAGATTTCCTCGCTACTAATCTTAGTATGTTTTGTTTTGTGAATATTGGTCATTTAGCATTTTAGTTGATTGTATTTTGTGATATAATGATTCAAATTATCAGTAAGGGAGGAGATTAGATGATAAAGAAAGTAGGAATTGTCAGTTTATCAAGCGGGATTATAGGAGAAAGTTTCGTTAGACATGAGTTTAAGCTGGGATTGAAACGCTTGAAAGACTTGGGACTTGAAGTGACGTTTTTAGAGCATGCACAAAAGGGAATGGATTATCTGAAAGACCATCCTAAATCGAGAGCGCAAGATTTGATTCAAGCTTTTGAAGATCCTTCAATTGATATGATTTTATGTGCTATTGGTGGAGATGATACGTATCGATTGCTACCCTATTTGTTTGAAGATAACCAATTAAAAAAGGTTGTGAATCAGAAAGTATTTTTAGGTTTTTCAGACACTACCATGAATCACTTCATGCTCCATAAGTTGGGAGTGAAGACTTTTTATGGTCAGTCATTTCTTGCTGATGTTTGTGAGTTAGAGGAAGAAATGCTGCCTTATACGCTTTCATATTTTAAGGAACTGATTGGAACAGGGACTATCTCAGAAATCAGACCGAGCAATGTCTGGTATGATGAGAGGACGGATTTTAGTGAAAAAGCCTTAGGAACGAAGCGGATTCGTCACGAAAATCAAGGCTTTGAATTGCTGAAAGGGAAGGCAACATTTGAAGGGGAAATTTTAGGAGGCTGTTTGGAGTCGCTCTATCAGATATTTGATGAAAGATATGAAGGTGCCATTGAATTGTGTGCACAATATCAGCTCTTTCCTAGTCTTTCAGAGTGGGCAGGAAAAATTCTTTTGTTGGAAACCAGTGAGGAAAAACCAGAACCAATTTTATATCGAAGAATGCTAGAAGCCTTAAAGGCGACAGGGATTTTTTCTGTTTTAAATGGGATTCTTGTCGGAAAACCAATGGATGAAACTTATTATGGAGAATATAAACAAATCCTGCTTGATGTCATTGATACAGATATTACTATTTTATATAACTTAAATGTTGGACATGCTACCCCGAGAGCAATCATTCCTTTTGGGGTGAAAGCTCAAGTGGATGCCAACGAGCAAGTCATTCGATTTTTGAATGAATTGAAATAACTTAAAAAGTGCAGGTTGAAGAATGACCTGCATTTTGCGTGTTGTTTACGAATTTAGTATAATAGGGGAAGCAAAAGTAGAAAAGAGAAAAATATGCGAATTCGTGGTTTTGAGCTTGTTTCAAGCTTTACAAATGAAAATTTACTGCCCAAGCGTGAGACGGCTCATGCGGCTGGCTATGATTTGAAGGTAGCAGAGCGCACAGTTATTGCGCCAAAAGAGATTAAATTAGTGCCAACGGGAGTCAAGGCTTATATGCAGCCTGGTGAAGTGCTTTATCTCTATGATCGTTCATCTAATCCACGTAAAAAAGGATTGGTTTTGATTAACTCTGTGGGCGTTATTGACGGGGATTACTATGGCAATCCGGGAAATGAAGGGCACATTTTTGCGCAAATGCAGAACATTACAGATCAAGAAGTGGTTTTAGAAGAAGAAGATCGTATCGTTCAAGCTGTCTTTGCGCCGTTCTTGCTTGCTGATAATGATGAAGCAGATGGTGTGCGGACAGGTGGTTTTGGAAGCACGGGGCATTAAGAAAGAGGAATCTATCATAGCCAAGAAAAAAACGACATTTGTTTGTCAAAATTGTGAATACCATTCGCCCAAGTATCTAGGGCGCTGTCCTAACTGTGGGGCTTGGTCTTCTTTTGTAGAAGAGATCGAAGTTGCAGAGGTTAAGAATGCGCGTGTTTCTCTGACAGGTGAAAAAAGTCGACCGATGAAGTTAGCGGAGGTGGCTTCTATCAATGTCAACCGTACCAAGACAGATATGGATGAGTTTAACCGCGTCTTGGGTGGTGGCGTGGTGCCAGGAAGTTTAGTTCTAATCGGAGGAGATCCCGGTATTGGGAAATCTACCCTTTTATTGCAGGTTTCGACCCAACTATCTCACAAGGGAACGGTATTGTATGTCAGTGGGGAAGAGTCTGCTGAGCAGATTAAGTTGCGTGCGGAGCGATTAGGCGATATTGACAGTGAGTTTTATCTTTATGCCGAGACCAATATGCAGCAGATTCGTGCTGAGATTGAAAAAATTAAACCAGATTTCTTGATTATAGACTCTATTCAGACGATTATTTCGCCAGAAATTTCCAGCGTGCAAGGGTCGGTTTCACAAGTCAGAGAAGTGACAGCGGAGCTGATGCAGTTGGCAAAAGCCAACAATATTGCCACCTTTATCGTGGGCCATATGACCAAGGAAGGAACGCTGGCTGGACCTAGAACCTTGGAACACATGGTGGATACGGTACTTTATTTTGAAGGTGAGCGACAGCATACTTTTCGTATTTTGCGTGCGGTCAAAAATCGCTTCGGCTCTACGAATGAAATCGGCATTTTTGAGATGCAGTCAGGTGGGCTGGTTGAAGTGCTCAATCCTAGTCAAGTTTTCTTAGAGGAGCGTTTAGATGGGGCAACAGGCTCTTCTATCGTGGTGACTATGGAGGGGACGCGTCCAATCCTTGCGGAAGTACAAGCTTTGGTGACACCGACCATGTTTGGCAATGCCAAGCGGACAACGACAGGATTGGATTTCAATCGTGCTAGTCTGATTATGGCTGTTTTGGAAAAGCGAGCAGGGTTATTATTGCAAAATCAAGATGCCTACCTCAAGTCAGCAGGCGGTGTCAAATTAGATGAGCCAGCCATTGACTTAGCTGTTGCTGTTGCAATTGCTTCTAGTTATAAAGATTTGCCAACGAATCCACAAGAATGTTTTATTGGTGAAATCGGTCTGACGGGCGAAATCCGCCGTGTCAATCGCATTGAGCAGCGTATCAATGAAGCTGCTAAGCTGGGCTTCACCAAAGTTTACGCTCCTAAAAACTCTCTGAACGGGTTGAACATTCCCGAAACTATTGAAGTTATTGGTGTAACAACGATTGGTGAAGTGTTGAAGAAGGTGTTTGGGTAAGTCAGTGTAACTGAGCAGTGAATTGCTAGGTGAGACAGACGGTGGCTTCTACATTGCTAAGGAAATTCTGTAAATGATTGGAAGAATAATAAAGTTTCATCGTTTCTGTTATTTCTTTTCAACAACTATGTGGTATAATAGTAACGTTTGAAATAAAAACAGGTTTTTCCTGTTAGAAATATAAGATAAATATTAGGAGATATACAATTGGCGAATCAAATTCGTGTGCGTTATGCACCAAGTCCAACGGGACTGTTACACATTGGGAATGCGCGGACTGCGCTCTTTAATTATCTTTACGCTCGTCACTACGGCGGAACTTTTATCATTCGGATTGAAGATACTGACCGTAAACGTCATGTGGAAGACGGGGAACGTTCGCAGTTGGAAAATCTGCGTTGGTTAGGAATTGATTGGGATGAGAGCCCAGAAACGCATGAAAAATATCGCCAGTCTGAACGCTTGGACATTTACCAAAGCTATATCAATGAGTTACTTGAAAAAGGCTTGGCTTACAAATCATATGTGACGGAGGAAGAGCTGGCAGCAGAGCGTGAGCGTCAGGAAGCTGCTGGAGAAACACCTCGTTACATCAATGAATATCTGGGAATGTCTGAAGATGAAAAAGCAGCTTATATCGCAGAGCGTGAAGCAGCAGGCATTGTTCCAACAGTCCGTCTTGTGGTCAATGAATCTGGTATTTACAAGTGGAACGATCTTGTCAAAGGTGAGATTGAATTTGAAGGTGGCAACATCGGTGGTGACTGGGTTATCCAGAAAAAAGACGGTTATCCAACTTATAATTTTGCGGTTGTGGTGGATGACCATCTGATGAAAATTTCCCATGTCATTCGTGGAGATGACCACATTGCCAATACCCCTAAGCAGCTCATGGTGTACGAAGCGCTCGGTTGGGAAGCGCCACAATTTGGTCACATGACCTTGATTATTAACTCCGAAACGGGTAAGAAATTGTCCAAACGTGATACAAATACGCTTCAATTTATCGAAGATTACCGTAAGAAAGGCTACCTGCCTGAAGCCGTCTTCAACTTTATTGCCCTCCTTGGCTGGAATCCTGGCGGTGAAAATGAAATCTTCTCTCGTGAAGAATTGATCCAACTCTTTGATGAACATCGTCTCAGCAAGTCTCCGGCTGCTTTTGACCAAAAGAAATTAGACTGGATGAGCAATGAATACATTAAAAATGCGGATTTTGAAACCATTTTTGATATGGCGAAGCCTTACTTGGAAGCGGCTGGTCGTTTGACTGACAAAGCTGAAAAATTAGTTGAACTTTACAAACCACAAATGAAGTCTGTAGATGAAATCGTACCGCTCACAGACCTTTTCTTTGAAGATTTCCCAGAGCTAACGGCAGAAGAAAAAGAGTTTATGGCAGGCGAAACGGTACCAACGGTTTTGAAATCCTTTAAAGAAAAATTGGAAGCTATGAGTGATGAAGACTTCAAGTCAGAAAATATCTTCCCGCAAATCAAAGCGGTTCAAAAAGAAACGGGGATTAAAGGCAAAAATCTCTTCATGCCAATTCGTATTGCTGTTTCAGGCGAAATGCACGGTCCAGAACTCCCAGATACCATTTACCTGCTTGGACGTGAAAAATCCATTGAGCACATCGAAAATATGTTGAAGAACATCCAATAAATTTAACGAAAACATCACATGTGTTAAACTTGTGGTGTTTTTGCTTTTATATGATGAAATGCTTGATTTTATGTTATAATAACCCTTGATACTAAATCAAAGTGAGGAATGCTTATGCCAGCTACTAAAATGACCGCACAGGAAATTATTCAGTTTATAGCGGATGCTAAGAAAAAGACAAATGTAAAAGTGACTTTTGAAGGAAAACTAGCGGGCGAAGTGCCGAATTCAGTTGTCAAATTGGGCAATGTTCTCTTTGGTGACTGGGAGAAAATTAAACCTCTTTTGGTTAACCTAGAAGAGAATAAAACCTATGTGGTGGAGCAGGATGCTCGAAATTCTGCCGTGCCGCTGTTAGACAAGCGTGAGGTCAATGCTCGGATTGAGCCAGGAGCTATTATCCGCGACCAGGTGGAAATCGGTGATAATGCTGTGATTATGATGGGAGCTGTTATCAATATCGGAGCTGAAATTGGTGCTGGAACGATGATTGATATGGGAGCCGTTTTGGGTGGTCGAGCTAAACAGCCACGTGGGTGCTGGGACTGTTCTTGCCGGTGTCATTGAGCCTGCCAGCGCAGATCCTGTCCGAGTGGGGGACAATGTCTTGATAGGGGCCAATGCTGTCGTTATTGAAGGAGTGCAGATTGGCAATGGTTCTGTCGTCGCTGCAGGGGCTATTGTGGCGAAAGATGTGCCAGAAAATGTTGTTGTAGCCGGTGTGCCTGCGCGTGTGATTAAGAAAATTGATGAACAAACCCAGCAGAAAACAGCATTGGAAGACGCTCTTCGGACACTTTAAAGAGGGAAATGTATGATTGATTATCAAAAAATTCGCCGAGACTTGCATCAAATTCCGGAAATTGGACTGGAAGAGTATAAGACTCATGCCTATCTGATGAGAATAATTGATGAGTTGACTGCTGGCTTGGATTTCGTTGAGATTCGGACTTGGCGTACGGGAATTTTGGTCTTTGTCAAAGGCAGTACACCTGCTAAGACGATTGGCTGGCGGACAGATATTGATGGTTTGCCGATTGTTGAGGAGACAGGGTTTGCCTTTGCTAGTCAACATGAGGGACGTATGCATGCCTGTGGGCATGATATGCACATGACAATCGCTCTGGGTTTGTTGGAGCAACTAACTACTGAGCAGCCTAAGAATAATCTACTTTTTCTTTTCCAACCAGCTGAGGAAAATGAAGCTGGGGGCATGCTGATGTATGAGGACGAAGCCTTTGGTGACTGGTTGCCAGATGAATTTTATGGGCTTCATGTTCGGTCTGATCTCAAGGTAGGAGATATTGCTACGAATACCAGTACACTTTTTGCAGGGACTTGTGAAGTCAAATTAACCTTTAAGGGCAAGGGTGGTCATGCTGCATTTCCACATAATGCTAATGACGCTTTGGTAGCAGCCAGCTATTTTATCACTCAGGTTCAGACCATTGTGAGTCGCAATGTGGATCCAATTGAAGGAGCTGTCGTCACCTTTGGCGAATTCCATGCTGGAACGACGAATAATGTGATTGCTGAAACTGCTTTTTTGCATGGAACCATTCGAACGTTGACGCAGGAGATGAATTTGCTCACTCAAAAACGCTTGCGGGAAATCGCTGAAGGAGTAGCGCAGTCGTTTGGTGTAGAGCTTGAGTTGGAGCTGAAACAAGGCGGTTATCTTCCTGTGGAAAATCATCCTGAATTAGCTGCTCAATGCATGAATTTTTTCCAAAAAGAGAATGGCGTGCACATGATTGATATTTCACCCGCAATGACCGGTGAGGACTTTGGCTATCTGCTCAGTAAAGTCAAGGGTGTGATGTTCTGGCTGGGAATTGATAGTCCTTACGCACTTCATCATCCTAAAATGGCGCCAGATGAAGCAGCGCTGCCTTTTGCTATTGAAAAATTTGGGAAGTTTTTAAGTGCAAAAGTTAATGAATAATGGGCTGAGAATGTTGATAATGTTTCTGATTGAGGAGAAGATAAATGAAGGCAGATTTGCGCAAAACTATAGTCAGAAAAATGAAAGAGCAGGAATTGATAGTAAAACAGCAGAGAGATGCTTTGTTCACTCAGTACTTGCTGGAATCTTCTGCTTATCAACAAGCTAGAACAGTTGCTACTTATTTATCTTTGCCACACGAGTTTGATACAAGGATTTTCATCAGGCAGGCTCAAGCAGATGGCAAGCGGGTTTTGGTCCCTAAGACTTATCCCGAAGGGCGCATGACTTTTGTAGATTATAATCCCAATGACTTGGAATTGACTGTTTTTGGTATCTGGGAACCAAGAAGTGAACGAGCGGTGGAAAAATCTCATATTGATTTGATACATGTTCCGGGTGTTGCTTTTAACAAAAAAGGCTATCGGATTGGCTATGGAGGCGGCTATTATGACCGCTATTTGGCTGATTTTAAAGGGATGACAGTAAGTACAATTTATCCTTACCAGTTAGTTGATTTTCAACCAGACAATTGTGATATTCCCGTTCAGGAGGTATTGATTTGTGAATAAAATTTATGATAAACGTTATCCAGTGACGAGTTTATTGTTGCTTATCACGACAGGAGTTTTCCTAACAATGTTTCTGTTGCGTGGCTTTAATTATGCTAGTACCCAAACGATTTATGAATTTGGGGCAATGAATGGTCGAACGATTCAATATTTTCCAAGTCAGATTTGGCGCTTGGTATCGGCGATTTTTGTTCATATCGGCTTGGAGCATTTTGTGATGAATATGATTACGCTGTATTTTATCGGACGACAAGCTGAGGATATTTTTGGCTCGTGGAATTTTCTGTTTCTTTATTTGATGTCTGGTATTTTAGGAAATGTCTTTGTCTTCTTTTTCACTCCAAGTGCTGTGGCTGCAGGTGCCTCTACATCTTTGTTTGGGATTTTTGGTGCTATTATTACTTTGCGCTATGCGGTGCGAAATCCTTACATTCAGCAACTTGGTCAGTCATACTTAGTTCTTCTAGTTATGAACTTGATGTTGAGCTTGACACCGGGAATTAGTCTGGCAGGACACTTAGGTGGTGCAGTCGGAGGCGCTCTCTGTGCTGTTATTTTCCCAGTCCGCGGGGAAAGAAGAGTTTATCAAGTGGGACAACGGTTATTGGCGTTGATTGCTTATATTGTTTTAGCTTTGGGAATGATTTGGTTAGCTTTTAATTGAGGCATATAAAAAGAGGTTGAATAGACTGCTGTATCTCGCAGCAATCTGTTTTCACCTCTTTTTGCTTTATTTCTGTTGACCAACTAAAATCTTTGCAGCAATCGTGATGCCAGTTAATGGTGACCAATCTATTTTATCAATGTCAATATTAAAGAGAAGCGGTGTCATATGAAGAAGTGCCGCTTTTTCGTTTTCTCTCAAGTTGAAAGTGGCTGCAACGTCATAAGAATTTGTAATGGTAAAGGACTCCTTGAAGTGATCAAGGATGTTGTGATTGGAATAGTTCGTGTTTGTTAATTTATCAGCTACAATACCTCGGATTTCTTGCAAGTGTTGGCTATTGGGAATAACTTTAATCAGCAAGCCGTTTTTCTGCAATACACGCTGAAATTCTTGGTAATTGGCAGGAGAGAAGATGTCTAAAATCATATCCATGCTAGCATCTTGAATAGGGATGTGTGCCAGATCTCCAACAAACCAATTTACCGTCAGGCTGTGGTCACTTTTGGCTGCTAGTTGAATAGACTCTTTTGACAAATCGAATGCATAGATATGTTTATCTGGAAATTGTGCTTGCAAATTTCGAGCATAATAGCCTTCTCCGCAACCAATGTCCAGCAGATTACCATGTTGTGGTAAAGATGATAAAATTTCTAGTAATTTCTTCAAAATTGGCTGGTAAAATCCTGCTTCGAGAATCAATTGTCGATTTTGAAAGTTGGATTTATCGTAGTCTTTTGATTGCTTCACCTGTGGAGCCAAGTTGACATAGCCAAACTTTGCCAAGTCGAAGGAATGATGGTTCTTGCATTTGAGACTATTTTCTGATAAAAACAGGGTTTGCTGGCAAAAAGGGCAAGCAAAGGCAGTAGCTGTTTCAAAGCGTTTAAGTTTGGGTTTCATGCGTTTTCTCTTTCATAAATTTCTCTGACTAGTGTAACATGTGAGAAATACTTTGACAAGTAGATAAAGAAAGGGAATTTTAAAATGAACCACACTTTTAAAGCGGTTGGAGCTAAAGCAAGCACTATGGTAATATGCTTTTTGCTAAGTGAGAATGAAAAGAAGCTGGAGCGAAAAGTCTCCAGCTTCAAAGTATATAGCGCAATAAACCAACGATGTAGTAGTTGATTGCTCTCTTTCCTATTTAGTAAGTCAAAACAAAATATTTTTTCTTACCACGACGTATAACGGTGAGTTCATTTTCTAATTTGTCAGCGTCCGTTAATCTGTAGTCAAGGGCTTGAATGCGCTCACCATTGACATAAATAGCACCATTTTGGACATCTTCACGCGCTTGGCGTTTAGAATTGACAACGCCAGCTGTTACCAAAAGCTCTACGATATTGAGATTGTCATCTGCGTTCACTTGATAATTTGGCACACCACGGAGACCTTGTTTCAGCTCTTTGACAGAAAGATTTTTGATATTTCCGGCAAAAAGCTGCTCGGTGATATTGAGTGCTTCTTTGTAGGCTTTTTCACCGTGCACGAGTGTAACGACTTCTCGCGCTAAGATTTTTTGTGCCAAACGTTCATGTGGAGCTGCTTCAAATTGTTTCCCGATTTCTTCGATTTCATCAAGCGGAAGAAGAGTGAAAATTTTAAGGAAACGAACGGCATCAGCGTCCATGACATTCATCCAGAATTGGTACATTTCGTAAGGACTGGTCTTATCAGCATTGAGCCATACAGCGTTGCCTTCTGACTTACCAAATTTCTTACCGGTTGCGTCTGTGATAAGGGGCACTGTAATAACGTGAGCTGTTTTGTCTGCCTTCCGACGAAGCAGTTCAGTACCAGCAGTCATATTGCCCCATTGGTCAGAACCACCGATTTGTAAAGTGACACCGTATTGGCGATTTAGCTCAAAAAAGTCATAGCCTTGCATGATTTGGTAAGCAAACTCGGTATAAGAAATCCCTGTTTCAATTCGTTTTTTTACGGATTCTTTACTCATCATGTAGTTGACGGTGAAATATTTTCCGACATCGCGCAGAAAGTCAATAAAACTAATATCAGAGAACCAGTCGTAGTTGTTGACCATTTCAGCCTTGTTGTCACCATTTTCAAAGTCAAGAAAACGAGATACTTGCGCTTGAATGCTCCGTACCCAGCCCTCAACTGTGTCTTTTGTTTGTAAACTCCGCTCGGTATCTTTAAATGATGGATCGCCAATTAAGCCAGTTGCACCGCCGACGAGAGCGTAGGGTTTGTGACCTGCCAACTGTAAATGTTTCATGACAAGGATTGGTACAAGATGACCGAGGTGCAGGCTGTCAGCTGTTGGATCATAGCCAGAATAAAAACTAACATTTCCTTCCGCTAAGGCTTTGCGCAACGCTTCTTCGTCAGTTGTTTGAAAAACCAAACCACGTTCTTTTAGCTCATCAAAAATGTGCATATCTGTCTCTCCTTTATAAAATTTCTAGTTATTGTAACATTGTATCACAAACAGCCATTAGAATGTAGTAAAATTGCAAAAATAATTTAAAAAAACAATGATTCTAGCCAAGGATTTCCTTTCCTGTTGTCAGAAGTTTCATAAATTTGCTATAATAGTCAGAGAAAGTTCAAGGAGAAAGAATGAGTAAACAAGTTTTTGAAAAGATCAAACGATTGTTTGAAAAACTTTTTCAAACGAAGCGTCCGAGCAAAAATGAAAAAGAAAGCTGGACACTTTGGAGTGTTGGCGGGACTGTCCTTCGTACTCTGAAATTATTATCAAATGTCTTTTTTGTGTTTGTTCTTTTAGGTTGCTTGTTTGGCGGAGGAATTGCATTAGGCTATGGTGCACGAATCTTTGACAAGGTTGAAACTCCTAAAAAAGAAGAGTTCATCAAAAAAATTCAAGATATTTCAACCATTTCTGAATTAAAATATGCTGACGGCAGCTCCATTTCAGCCATTGATAGTGATTTGTTGCGAGTGCCAATTAAGAGTAAAGATATTTCTGACAATGTGAAAAAAGCGGTCATTGCGACAGAAGATGAGAATTTTCGGAAGCACAATGGGGTTGTCACAAAAGCTGTTTTGCGGGCTACGCTAGGATCTGTTGTAGGGATTGGTTCCTCAAGTGGTGGTTCTACCTTAACACAACAGTTAATCAAGCAACAAGTTGTCGGCGATGCTCCAACCTTTAGTCGTAAAGCATCAGAAATCATTGATGCGTTGGCTTTAGAACGCTACATGAGCAAAGACGATATTTTAACGACTTATTTGAATGTGGCACCGTTTGGGAGAAATAACAAAGGGCAAAATATTGCTGGTGTGGAAGAAGCTGCACAAGGAATTTTTGGAGTTCCTGCCAGCAAATTGACAATTCCTCAAGCAGCTTTTATTGCCGGTTTACCACAAAGTCCGATTGTTTACTCTCCTTATGCAGCTGACGGTAGCCTGAAAAGTGCTAAAGATATGACTTTTGGTCTCAATCGTTCGAAAAATGTTATTTACAATATGTACCGGACAGGTGCGATTAGTAAAGACGAGTACCAATTGTATAAAGATTATGATTTAAAACGAGACTTTTTACCAAGTGATACGACTTCAGCAAGAACACATGACTATCTATATTACGTTGCTATGAAAGAAGCTCAAAAAGCAATGTATGATTACTTAATCAAACGTGACAATGTTTCACAGCAAGAGTTGAAAAATGATGCAACAGTGAAAGCTTACAGAGAACTAGCTGCGAAAGAGTTGAGTGAAGGCGGCTACACTGTCACCACAACTATTAATAAGAATGTGCATAATGCAATGCAAAATGCAGTAGCTAATTTTGGTAGTGTCTTAGATGATGGGACAGGTGCAGTCGAATCTGGAAATGTCCTCATGGATAATCGTACAGGAGCTATTTTGGGGTTTGTGGGAGGACGTGATTATGCTTCTAACCAGAACAACCATGCATTTGATACAGAGCGCTCACCAGGCTCAACCATTAAGCCGATTTTAGCCTATGGTATTGCCATAGACCAAGGGCTTATGGGAAGTGCCAGTATGCTGTCTAACTACCCTGCAAATTTCTCTAGCGGTGAGCCAATTATGCACGTAGATAGCCGTGGTACAGCCATGATGGATTTGCAGGAAGCTTTGAATACTTCTTGGAACATTCCAGCTTATTGGACTTATAAATTGCTTCGTGACAAAGGAGTTAATGTCCAAGGGTACATGGAGAAAATGGGCTATCAAATTGAAAATTATGATATTGAAAGTCTGCCAATGGGAGGAGGTATTGAAGTATCTGTCGCCCAACACACCAATGGTTTCCAAACTTTAGCCAATAATGGGGCATACCAAGAGCGCTATATGATTGAAAAGATTACGACAAAAAACGGGAAAGCTGTCTATGAACACAAAGCAAAACCTGTTCAGGTTTACTCTAAGGCAACGGCGACGATTATGCAAAGTCTTATGCGTGGGGTATTGAGTTCGGGTGCTACGACGACCTTCAAATCTCGTTTAACGCAGATTAATAGCGGTTTAGCTAGTGCTGATTGGATTGGGAAAACGGGTACGACTAACAGTAATGGTGACATGTGGCTCATGGTATCCACTCCTAAATTAACGTTAGGTGGTTGGATTGGTCATGACAATAATGCTTCAATGGCAGCTTTGACTGGTTACAACAACAATGCGCAGTATATGGCTCAACTAGTAAATGCAATTTATCAAGCCGACCCAAGTCTCTGGGGAGTTGGTGACAAGTTCAATCTAGATTCTAGTGTCATTAAGTCCAATGTTCTTAAAGCAACGGGTGAACGAGCTGGCGCAGTAACAGTCAATGATCGCAGTGTGAACCTGACCGGACAGACAGTTACTAGCTATTGGGCAAAAAACGGTGCTCCGATGACCACCTATAAATTTGGAATCGGTGGTACAGATAGTGATTATCAAAAAGCTTGGGCAGCACTTTTAGGCGGACGCTAAATAAAGGTAAATAAAAACACTTTCATAAGTAAAAAACTTGAAAAGCAGAGTTAAATAAGGTATAATATTACTAATAATTTGTCGTCTGCTTTATTTGAAATATTGTCCATATAAAGCTTACAGCAGTTAAATCATACTTTTAGAGTCAGATTTAGCTGCTCTTTTTGTGCCTATTTTTGGGATCTTTGTCGTTTGTCATCAAAACTTAAAGATTCTGAAAATTACTCAAAAAGGATAAATGAATATTGCTACTCTATCATGTAATAGAGAATGTAGAAAGAAGAAGGAGTAAAAAACTTGGCAGGACATGAAGTTCAATACGGGAAACACCGTACTCGTCGTAGTTTTTCAAGAATCAAGGAAGTTCTTGATTTACCAAATTTGATTGAAATCCAGACAGATTCATTCAAAGATTTTCTTGACCATGGTTTGAAAGAAGTATTTGAAGATGTACTTCCTATCTCAAACTTTACAGATACAATGGAGCTAGAGTTTGTTGGTTATGAAATTAAAGAATCTAAATACACTTTAGAAGAAGCACGTATCCATGATGCCAGCTATTCTGCACCTATTTTTGTGACGTTCCGTTTAATCGATAAAGAAACCGGCGAAATCAAGACGCAAGAAGTCTTCTTTGGCGATTTTCCAATCATGACAGAAATGGGAACGTTTATCATCAACGGTGGTGAGCGGATTATCGTATCACAGCTCGTTCGTTCTCCAGGTGTTTACTTCAATGATAAAGTAGACAAAAATGGGAAGGTTGGGTATGGTTCAACCGTCATTCCAAACCGTGGAGCTTGGTTAGAGCTGGAAACAGACTCAAAAGATATTGCTTATACTCGGATTGACCGTACTCGTAAGATTCCGTTTACGACACTTGTTCGTGCGCTTGGTTTTTCTGGCGATGATGAAATCTTTGACATTTTCGGCGACAGCGATCTCGTTCGCAACACGATTGAAAAGGATATTCATAAAAATCCAATGGATTCACGTACGGATGAAGCGCTTAAAGAAATCTATGAACGTCTTCGTCCAGGTGAGCCTAAAACAGCTGATAGTTCACGTAGTCTATTGGTCGCTCGTTTCTTTGATCCACATCGTTACGACTTGGCGGCAGTTGGTCGTTATAAAATCAATAAAAAATTAAACATTAAAACACGTTTGTTAAATCAAACGATTGCAGAGCCTTTGATAGATCCAGAAACAGGTGAAATCTTGGTTGAAGCTGGAACGGTTATGACGCGTAGTGTCATTGATAGTATTGCAGACTATTTGGATGGAGATTTGAATAAAATCACTTATATTCCAAATGATGCAGCTGTATTGACAGATCCAGTCGTTCTTCAAAAATTTAAAGTCGTGGCACCAACTGATCCAGATCGCGTGGTAACTATTATTGGGAATGCTAATCCAGACGATAAGGTTCGTGTTGTAACTCCTGCGGATATCCTTGCAGAGATGAGCTATTTCCTCAACTTGGCAGAAGGTATCGGTCGTGTGGATGATATCGACCACCTTGGAAATCGTCGTATCCGTGCAGTTGGTGAATTGCTTGCAAACCAAGTACGTCTTGGACTTTCTCGTATGGAACGTAATGTCCGTGAACGTATGTCTGTTCAAGACAACGAAGTCTTGACACCGCAACAAATTATCAATATCCGTCCTGTAACAGCTGCGGTTAAAGAATTCTTTGGTTCTTCACAGTTGTCACAGTTCATGGACCAACACAACC
>OAVR01000296.1_pt1 | contig 15713 bp, 15 predicted proteins | sample 1476451 | NCBI WGS metagenome assembly OAVR01 (sample SAMEA2580105, study PRJEB22360) | human gut metagenome | biome: human gut; feature: human-associated habitat; material: faeces | place: Denmark | collected 2008/2010 | reverse complement strand
AACGAGTAATTTTAAGAATAGTTAAGCTATTTTTTCATAACAACTTAACAGATTCAAATAAACATTATTTTATAAAATTGTATTAAAAATAAATAATATAATACCATAAATATACTTAATTTTAAAATATTATATTATTATAGTCTATAAATTTTATAAATATATCTTGAAAGGAGAAAATTATGAGAAGTTTTACAACATTAGATTTACAATATGCTCACAGATTTTATGGATTTAAAGGAGAAGCACAGTATCTTCATGGGCATACTGGTATACTAACAATTGAAGTAGAAGATAATATAAATGAAGGCGTCAACATGGTTTTCCCATGTAATGAAATAAAAAAAATTGCTTGGGATGTATTACAAAATTTTGATCATGCATTAGTATTAAGAGAAGATGATCCACTACTTCCTGCGATTTTGAAAGTTTATGAAGAACAAAATATAAAAGATGGTGCACCAACAAATAAACAAAAAGGACCTGCATTTAAAACTGAGCTTGCAACTGCTTATCCCGAATGTAGATTAGTTGTTACAAAAGAAACTATGACTGTTGAGGGTATGATAAAAATTGTTTACCAATTATTAAAGGATAAATTAAATATAGTAAAGATTACTTTTACTAGTGGTGTAAATGGCGCTACAGAAAAATATGGAATTAAAAAGAAGAAAGAATATTGTCCATTATGTGGTATTGAATTAAATGAAAATGGTATTTGTCCAAAGTGTGGTTATAAAAAATAAAAAAATAATAGATTAATAATCTAATATTATAACCTTTATATGAAAAGTTCTAATAAACTAAAAAAATTATTAATTAATAATAATTTTAATTAATTATATTAATAAATTTATAATAACAATGTATTAATTTTTATATCATAATAATTAAGTAATAAAAATAGCTCTACTTATATTTAAATAAATAGAGCTATTTAGTATGTTTTATAGTTTTATTAAAAATTATTTTTAGCTTTCATATTTTTTTACTAGATTATAAAATGAATTTTTCTTTAAATTCATTAGTTCCATGGCCTTTACACCAGTAATTTCTTTAGCTTTCCATTTGTCATATACTTCTTTAAAATTATCTGGATATTCTACTCTTGGCCTACCTAAATGTTTTCCCTTAGCTTTTGCATTAGCAATACCTTCTGCTTGTCTTTGCTTAATCTTTACTCTTTCTTTTTCAGCCATATAGCTTAATAATTCAAATATTATATTGGATATTAAAGTTTTTTCTAAATTACTTTTACCTTCAGTATTTAGTATAGGGGTATCAAGAACAACTATATTTATTTCTTTTGATTGCAGATCATTCCATTCTTCTTTAATTTGTGCCATATTTCTACCTAGTCTATCTAGATCTTTTATAATGGGTTTTTATATATATAAGGATATACTGTCCATATAATATCATCCGGGTGCTCACCTATATTCCGTTCATAAGTTTCCCCTTGAGCATATTTCCAAGCTTCACCTGAAATATATGGATCATTTGGTTCAATTAAAGGTATAAATTTAGTTGTCGCATTACTAACTGTATCGTTATCAATATTTTTTAATTCAGCTGTATTAATGTAATTAGCTCACTTTTATTTTTAGAAGAAAAGTTACTATTTTCTTTAGAAGCTAAACCAATTTTAACTTCTTCGTCGCCATTTATATAATTTAAATGTACTTCTTTAGTTAGCTTTGGTGTAACTGTATTTGCGTAAACAGAAATTGAGTCTGTAGCCAAAATAGTGTCTTTATAATAAAGTGTTGAAAATATTTTTGTTTCACTATTTTTTGGGGTTGTATAATTTCGTTGTTGAAATGTTATTGGAATTGCAACAACACCTCCACCTACAATAGGATTATAGTCTATTCGTATTATCCAACTATCTGTTGTTTCAGATAAAATTTGATAATTTTTAATATTTGTAATTCCATTAACTTTTATAGTATCTTTATCAACAAATTCTTTAGAAATTTTAATTAATGAATATAATTCTTCATTTTCTTTTTCATAAGAAACTTTAATTGTTTGATAAAATTGAATTTTTTCACCAGTAAAATATTTATTATCGGCTCTTGGTGGATCTAAAGTTAACGTAAGTTTTGTATAATCATTATTACTGTTATTCCCTATTTCGGGGTAATCACTTAATTGAGATGTTTCTGTTTTTTTATTTTGATCATGTTCCAAAATATCAGTTTTTTGGGGTATTTCTTTTTTATTTTCTTCCGTTATATTTTCCTGAGAAAATGAATTTAATTTATTATTCTTTTCATTTTTCATAATTATCGTCTGTGTTTTATATGTATTGTTATCAACTTTTTGAGCTAAAACATTTAAAGGTGTAATTAAAAATGAACTTATAATAACAAACAAAATTATATATGTTGATAGTTTTTTCATTATTTTTTTCCGTTACTGAAAACTCGATCTGTTAAGCTGTTAAGTTAAATTAACATTGCTCTTTTCTCCACAACATGAACATATTTTACTACTTGCATAGAACCTATCGGCAATTATGAATTTGATATTATTCAATGATGATTTATATTCTATTTATCTATAAAATTCATAAAATCATTGTTCCGCTGCTTCTGCTAAGTGCTTATTCTTCATCATACCTTTTACATTTAAATCTTATAAAACGATAAACTTTGGTTTTCGGTTTATTGTTTCAGTAGTTGTTTGATGTAAGTAATTATGAAGAATATCTATTAATCGGTAATTAAGTTTTAATAATTTCTTTTCAGTTTTTATAATGTTACTTGTTTTACAGTAACTATCTCCTTTCTTACTCATTAAATATTTTTTAGATATCTGACGTTGTAACCTACATTTTTTCTTTTTTAATTTTCTTATTTTTTGAGTTTTGTTTATATTTTTATAAGGCTTATCAGTATCACTGCATACTGATAAGTCTTTAATTCCTAAATTTATTTCTATACCTTCATTAACTTGTATTTCTGTGTTATCAGCATATTCAATACCTACACTAATCCATTAGTTAATGCTATCAAATGTCATTCTCGGATTAGTATACTTGATATCTGTAGGTATTTTATTTCTTTCAGCAAGTCTTATCCAGTTAAGTTTCTGTTTATTTTTCTTTCTACTTAATGTTAATTTTTCAAGTTTAACGGTTTTATCTGTAAACTGAATTTCATCAGTATCCATGTAAAAGCTTGGCTTGGATTTTCTTTTACTTTTAAATTTAGGAAATACTGATTGACCCTTGAAAAATCTTTTATACGCCAAACAAGCGTCTTTTGTAGCTTGTTTAGTTATATTATTAGAATAATAATTAATCCATTTATGTTCTTCTGTAGATTTTAATTTAGTAAATTCTTTTCTTAAACCATAATCAAATAAAAAAGTGCCAACATTTTTATAATTTTCCTATTCTTTATCTAATGCCCAGTTATAAGCAAAGCGGGCTATGCCTGCCGATTGAAATAATTTAGATTTCTGCTTATTAGCTTATTATTTGAAATCAGCATTATCTTTAATGTCTTTTTATTTTATAAATTTTACTAATATATTTATTTAAAAGATTTCTTAATTTCTAATATTTTTTCTTCACTTAAGCCCGTTATTTTTGAGATTAATGATATTTCTAACCCTTGTTTCAAAGACTCTTTTACTAATTCTAATTCTCTTTCTATTTTACCTTCAACTTTACCTTCAATCTTTCCTTTGATTTCAGCATTTTCTAAAGCTGATATTCTATCATAAATAGCCTTTTCTCTCATGTTATATTGTTCTCTTTCCTTACTATCCATACTAAGTCTGTATAGTTCAGATTTTGCTAGTTTGATTTCTTCATTGCTTAGTTCTAGTTGTCTTACAGTATTACTTTCAGGTTCAACTAAGAACTCTAACCATTTTTCTAAAGCATCCATTTTTTCAACATTTTCAACATATTCTTTATTACCTATTTCATTAAATTTAGATAACTCAATGAAATGTATTTCTTGAAGATCTGTAAGCTCTTCATTTGAAGTTATTTCTTTTAGCCTATATGCATTATGATATTTATCATTTTTTAAGTATTTAAAATTCAATATGTTTATACAAACAGTTCTTTCTAGCTTACTGTAGTTATCTCTATTTTGTATTTGTTCTGAATACATCTTACTCCAGTAATATAAGGTCCTTTGTATCATGTTATATTCATTCTTTACCTGGATTTCAATATTTATATGTTCCTTATTGCTAGTTGTAGCTTTTACATCTAATCTACTAAATTTATCTTCTATAAAATCTTTATCTATATCGTTATTTTTGATTTCTACATCTTTTATGGGAGTTGTTGGTTTTATTACTGCATTTAAAAAGTTAATTAATATAGGTTTATTTTCTTCTGTACCAAATATCTTTTTAAACACAAAATCTATTTGTGGATTTAGTAATGTTCTATATACCATTTTGATTTACTCCTTTCAATAGTTATACTCTAATTATAGTATAGTTTTCTCTGAAAACTCTAATTAAAATCTGTTTTTTAGAAATAATTCAGCTTTCTTCAGAAAAGGTATATAAGTTACATAGTCTCTATTTTTATTAAATCCTTTTCTTTCATGATAAGTTGTTATACAATATTCATTTAAAATATGATATGGATAATATATAACAAGCTTATAGTCAAGATCTAAATTTAAAGGCTTTCTAATTTTTAATATTTCATCAGCACTATTAATAGCACTAGTTCCCCCTTTTCTATTCTCTAAACTATCAAAAACATGAATACTTCTATTTAGTTTATCTATGTATACTTCAAAATAATTATATCCATTAAGATTATTAGATAATGCTAAAAGATATGTATTATCTTTAGCATTTTTTATTAAATAACTTTCAGGATTTACTTCATCTAAGGATTTATCAATTAAAATCATGCTGCCATTTCCTCCCTACTTATCTTTATATTTTGATTATATCATAAATTAATTAATGAAAGAAAGTGTTTTCATTAATTAATTTATGATATAATATATTTAACATATTAAATATAAAGGGTGATGATATGAAGGATAATTTAAAAGAAATTTTTCTAAATGAACTTAAGAATAATAAGGACACTCCAAAACAAGAAATAATAAAATTTGCTGAAGAATGTGGAATAGATTTTAAACCTAGAGAAGCTAAATCTAAAATTATAGATAAATTAGTTGCAGCTGGAGAATTTGATACTATTTTTAATAAGTTTGAAAAGTTTGGATACATTCCTACATGGACAATTGCTGATTTTTATGGTGTTAATACTGAAAGAATAGATCAGCTTCATAAAATTGGAGCAATAAAAGAAATACCCGTTAAAAGGGAATATTACAGCAGATCTAGTAAATCATATTATACAGTTAATACATATCCAGTTAGTGTCTTAGAATATTCAAGAGAAGAATTAGACGAAGCATATAATCAAACTTATTGCCAAGAAGGATTTAAATTTAGAATTGAAACTAACTCAAAAGATGAAGTTGAAATATTAATTAATGAATTAAGAAAGCTTTTTAAAATAGAAAAAACACCTCAAATATATGAAAGAAGAAATGAAGGTTACAATACTTATTTTACAGTTAAACTATTGAATAATAGTGAGTTTGAACAAAATAAATTTTTATCAGAAATTGAGAGTTTAAAAAATAAAAATAAAGAAACTGAAGAATATTATCGTGATATATTATCCGGAATTTATAAGAAATTTAATGTAGATAGTAGAATGGATTTAATGAGAGTAAGTCGAGAATATTTAGAGCTTAAAGAAAAATCTAAAAAAAATAGTCGTGGAGCAGGTAGGAAACCTAGATTTACTGAAGAAGAAAAAAATATGATAAGAGCTCAAAGAAAAGAAGGAAAAACAATAAAAGATATTGCAGCTTTAAATAATTGCAGCTTTGGAGTAATTCATAAAATTTTACATGAATAATAAATAAAATGGGATTGAGATATTATCAATAATAAAAAAGAGTAGCTCAAAATCCTGAAAATTGAACTGCTCTTTAAAAATATAATTCAAAAAATGTTGACAATTTTATTTTATCAAAAATTAATATTTTTGAAAATTATTAATTTTTATTGTAATATAATTATATCTCCTACTATTTTAAGATTCTTGAATCTACTAATTAGCCAGTTATTTATTAACTGGCTTTATTAATTTAAGCTATAAGTTTCTTGCTTTTTGCCTTTATATATATAAACATTAAAAATAAAGTTGCTTAAAAATAAGTAACTTTATTTTTTTATTCAAGTAAATTTCTATATAAATTTTCATTAGGATTATTATCTATCAATAGCTTTAATTTCTTATAAGTTTGATTATAAAACTTATAATCTTTAGCATATTTTATTGTTTCATAAAAGCTGAGCTCAAAGATATTATTAGCTATTGAAGGCGTAGCGCCAACATTTCTGACAAAGCTCACTATAAGATAAAAATTTGATATAAATTAATATTTTTACTAACGCTAAGACCTTAATATTAAAAAGTTAGCGTCAAAAATGTATTTTTTAGTTTATTTTGACACTTTTATTTTGGAAATAGTTTTGCAACTTAAAAATATTTTTAAATCAACTATATTTTTAAGTTTTTCAACAGAACTAAAAACGTTATGGCTCTATTAATCAATAAAAGTAAATTAAATTTATTAAACTGTAAATTAATGGTTTAACGTGGTTTTTGACTGTTTTTATGGCACTACCCCTTGTAGAATAATTTATAGACTGCATTACTTGCACTGATTAAAAATAATTTCAATTTATTTTTATGAAAATAAGTAAAGTTTTTCTATAATAAAATAAAAACAGTTTTTATTAAAAAAACGATTCTTAAAATGTTTAATAATATGTATTTTGCTTTTTAAAATTTAATTTTATTTATAAAAACTTTTAAAGGATTTTATGAGTATTTTTATAATTTTTACAAAAGCTATCTATAGCCTTTGTAGTTTTTATTTTAGAATTAATTTTATCTATATTATTTCTTATTACTTCTGTATATATCAAATCTATAATAAAAAACTGTGCTATTTTAGTAGAAAGTGATCCTGTTTGAAATTTAGTTTCTGCAGATGCATAAAATATAGTGGCATCTGAAAACTCTACAATTTTTGAATTAATTCCACATGTTATTGAAATAACTTTAGCTCCACACGCCTTAGCAACCTTAATAGAATTTACAACTTCAGTAGTGTTTCCAGAATGAGATATTGCAAATACTAAGTCATCTTTATCCATTATGGAAGCCATCATTATCATTGTATGTCCATCTATGTATACATCGGTAGAAATTCCTGTTCTCATAAATTTATATTTAGTATCTTGGGCTATACTTCCAGAATGACCAATACCTATAAAATGAACTTTTTTAGCTTTTGCTATCATTTCTGCAGATTTATTTATCTTACTATAGCACATCAAATCCATAGTCTGATTTAGTGCTTCTATATTTATAGAGTGAAATTTTTTAGCTATAGTTTCTATAGAGTCATTTTCATCAATATGTCCACTTAAAATTTCTTCTTTAGATTCTGCTTTTAAAAAAGAAACTTCTTGAATAAATTCTATTTTAAAGTCACGAAACCCACTGTAACCAAATTTTTTACAAAGTCTAATGATAGTAGATTCACTTACATCTGTTATTTTTGAAAGTTCAGTTAGAGTGGATTGTATTATTAATTCTTTATCTTCTAATAAATATTTTGACATTTTTTTTTCGGATTTAGTAAATTCATTTTGTAAGCTATTAATCATAGATAAAATTTTCATGCAAATCTCCTAATATATAAATTAATATAATACTCAATTAGCTATATATATTATTACTAAATTAAGCTATGAGTAACTAAGTGTCTTCACAAAAATTTTTGGTAAAACTTTAATATACCTTTAAATATTTTTGTAAATATATATCACTACTTATATATTATATCACAATAAAGAAATATTTCTTTTTACAACTCTACTTTTTATAAGGTTTTATAGAATTATCTACTACATTCCATTTTATTTCATTTAAACAAATATCATTTTCTATAGAATATTTAGCTGCAACTCCTGCAGTTTCTCCAAGTGTTATACAACTTGGCTGTATTCTCATTGATGCCTGTAATATAAAACTAGCAGAAATACATCGCCCACAAACTATTAAATTCTTTATTTCATTTGTAACTAAAGCTCTATATGGTATTTCATAATATTCTCCTTTTCCCAAATAATCTCCTACCTTTTCACCATGCGCATCTATGTACCAAGCTGTTTTAGCTACAGCATCATCAAAAGTTCTTCTATTATAGTAATCATCTTCTGTCATAAAGTATTTCCCTTTTATTCTAAAAGATTCTCTTACACCAATCATAGATGCTTCCCTAATAATAAAAGAATTTTCAAATCCTGGCATATTATTTTTTAAAAATTTGCTAATTCTTTGAATCATCTCTCTACCTTTTACTATGGCTTTACTTATATCTATAGCTTTTGTTGATTTATATTTAACTGGTATCTCTGGACAATTCATAGACATAGATCCAGGTTTTCCAATTATCGTGAATGCTTGAAAATATTCTATATCTTCTAATTCAAGTTCTCCATTTTCATATCCATTTATAAAAATATATTCTAAATCATAGATTATATCTCTTCCTCTAGCCATAGCAATTTCGAAATATGGTGGCTTTGTTGCACACCATTTGCAATTAATAGAATCTATAAAACTAGAAAGTTTATCAAAATCGATGCCTCCCATTTCAAATCTGAAACTCATAGGCTGATTATTTCCTGTTTTTTCATAACCTGATTCTACTTCTATTCCACTAACTCTAGATAATACCGCATCTCCAGTAGCATCAACAAATATTTTAGACTTAATAGCTTGCAATCCTTCTATTGTATGAATAACTGCATATTTAATTTCTCCTTTTTCAACGATAGAATCGATTAATGTAACATTATAAAGCACTTCTCCTCCAGATTCTTTTAGCATTTCATCATAAATATATGCTATTTTTTCAGGGTTGAACCATCCAAAATTAGTAACTTTGTCATCCATATCAACCCCACATTCTAGCATTCTATCTTTTATTTCTTTTATTAAATTAGTATCACTTCCTTCTACATAAGTTGGCATAAATGGTAGAACTAAAGCTTGAGTCTGAGAACCTCCTAGTACTACTCCTTTCTCCAATACTACTGTGCTTAGTCCTTCTCTTGCTGCCATTATTGCAGCTGAAGTTCCTGATGTTCCTCCACCACATACACAACAGTCTACATTATATAGTATAGGTATTTTTCTATTTCCATAATAAATGTATTCCACATAATCACTCTCCTTGTAATTCATCTCTTAATTCACAAATATAGTTTTTAAAAACTTTTTCATTTAATTCTCCTCTACTTATTAAATATAAATAATCTAGTACTTTAGGATGAAAAGACATGTCTAAATATTCCTTGCAAAATCTATGAGCCGCAATTTCTGAAGCCTTCAATACTCTTCTTACTTTTTTAAAATTAAATATTTTTAATTTAGTGATAGGATTTAACAAATAGCTAGTATCTTTTTTCTCATTATATTCAAGTAAATGATATAATTCATGAGCCAAATGTATATCTATTACATCTTCTATGACTAAAGTTTTATTTTTATATATATTTAAATTATTATTTTTTAGTTCATTAAACATTAACTCTATAGAAGGTTTTATTATATTTATCTCACTTTTTCTATAATAAATTTCTGCTCTATACTTTATATCCATGAATTTATAATCTTTGTTAGATATATTAACTTGTATTCCCTTGATATTACAAATATCTATGAGGTTTTCATATATGAATTCTTCTTTCAAAGTTTTAGCTCTTTCAGTTGCTATTCGTTGTGACTCCCTTATATAATATAAGATTTCCTTTTTAGACATTATTGAAAACATAGGATCTTCTTTAAGTTCTGCTAAAGACATTATGTCATCTGTTGAAATTTGTAATATTTCTTCTAAACTCATAATATTCTCTCTTTTAAATAAATTATTTTGCAACAACTATTGCAATAGGTTCATTCTCAGTTAATTTACATATTTCCATTTCTACTAATGAAATTATTTGAGATTTTTCAACTAATCCTGATAAATCTAATTGTTTTTCTCCATAAAATACATATACTAAAGGAAGTTTTCCACCAGCATCACTAAAATCTGTATTATCATCTATAAATTTACTTATATCATTTAAAATATCAACTTTTCTTGTAACTAAAGCTTCTCCAAAATTTTTTTGAATTCTTACAACTCCTTCTCTATCTAATACACACAATGGAATGTTTTTTTTCTTAAAAATAAATTTTCTTTCTATTTTTAATCCTCTAAATATATTCCATTTTCCTACTTCAGCAATAAGTTTTACATTTTTATCAGATATAACCATTGATTTTGCAGCAATATTAATTAACTGTTCTTTAGATAATTTCTTTAATGTTAAATCTTTTGTTCTAAATTCTGTAGCTCCTGTAGCGATAGCTCTTAATATATTAGCTTGTTTATCTATTTCAATAGAAATTTCAACAGTATTGTCATTTGCCCCAGATTTCAATACTTTATCAAACGCTTCTCTCCTTATTGATGCTATATCTTCATTAGTTGGATTAAGAACTGTTCTTTCTACAACTTCTCTAACCATAGCTAAGGCTACACCTATGGTAGATATATAAGAAGCATTTTTAGCTATAGTCCATTTATAGCCAGTTATCTTTCCAAGGTAAGGTACAACAACTGCTGCGCTACCACCACCGCCAACCAAATTCACTAAATTTGAGGTGAGTTCATATTCAGTAATAAGTTCATCTACAATTGATTTAATTTTTCCTATTGCAATTTCCATAACTATTTCTGCGGTTTCTTTTACCGTAAGTCCAACAGCTTTTGCTAAAGGAGCCCAAGCTTTTACAGCGGCTTCTTTATTCCCTTTTGAATATTCTCCATCTGAGATCATATCCAAAATATTCGCTGCTCCACATAGCGTTAAAGCATACTTATTATTATTTTCACATTCTATTATCACATAATTTTCATTATCACTTTTCATAGGTGCTATTGTTTTTAAAACTGGATTAGATATAGCAGAAGTCTCATTAAATACTTCATATCCAACTCCAGCTATATGTGCACTTCTTGGTCCTACATCTATTATTTTTCCTTTTTCCATCTTGATCATACTTCCACCGGCAATCCCTAATGTCCTTACATCTAAAGAGTTTAAATAAGTTTTATGTCCTCCAACTTGAGCATATTTAATCATTACTTTCCCATTTTTAATAACTGAAATATCAGTGGAAGTTCCACCAGCTTCGAAAAATATTCCATCAGACACCTTTTCATACATTAGTGCTCCTGCAACTCCTGCAGCTAAACCTGAAAGCATAGTTAAAATAGGTCTTTTTCTTACCTCTTCTGTAGTCATTACTCCTCCGTCACATCTCATTATCATTAGTGGAGATTTTATTCCTGATTCTTTAACGCAATTTTCAGTCATATTGGCAGTCTCCATCATTTTAGGAATTAAACTTCCGTTTACAACGGCAGTTCTAGTTCTAACCTTAAGTCCATAAAGTTGACTCACTTCATGACCTCCTGTAGCATATAATCCTCTTTCATTTGCCATATTCATTATATTAATTTCATTACTAGGATCATCAACACTAAAAGATTCTGAAGCTACAATTACTTCTGCACCTTTATTCTTTAATAACTCTAACGCTTTATTTAGTTCATATTTTTTAGAAGCAAAGTCATTAGAATCTACAAACTCATGATGTACTTTTAAATATTTATTAGGAGCTAGTTCTATGTCTCCAACATTAGTATCATTTTTAACTTTTACAGATTCCATTCCATTTCCCATTGCTAAAACTCCTACTTCAGATACATCGCCTTCAAGTAAAGAATTTGTAGCTTGAGTCGTACCATGAGCTATAAAAACAACATCTTCTGGTAATATATCATTTTTTTTCATTATCTTATTCAATATATCTATAATCCCTTTTGCAACTCCACCTTCAAAATTATGAGTTGTAGGTATCTTCTCTTTACCTATGATTTCATAAGTATCATTATCTATTACTATAGCATCTGTAAAAGTTCCTCCAACATCTATTCCTATTCTAACTTTTCTTCTCTCCATAAATTTAGCCTCCTAAAAGTATTTATTATTTTATAAAAAGAAGCATATATATTTGTATATGCTTCTTTTTGTTAATCAAAATTTAGTAAATACTGTAAAAATCAACATACAAACCACCATTGCCCAGCTATATGGGAATGTCTTTTTAAGTAATGCAGAAGTTTCTTCTTGTAAATAGTCTGCAATCCATACATTGTGAGAATTGGTTGGATCTGAAATGGCTTGCACATATTGAAGTGCTATAAATGCTCCTGCTAAAGCTTCTACTGAAATTACGTTTAATGAGACCATAAGTGCTGCAATTCCTGCACCCATTCCAAACATATTTAACGGTCCTCTATATAACGCTAATGGTGATAATATTGCAAAAAACAATAAAAAACCTATTTTCCCCGCTGGCATTATAGATTTAATTATTGGGTTTAATATACTTGAAACTAATGGATTAAATACTACAGCTACTAATATCCCAATGCCAATGAATAAAAAAATTACTCCTGCGACATCTTGTATTCCTTCAACTATTGCTCCTGAAAATATATTAATCATTCTCTTAGGTTTGGTCACTACTATAGCATAGAAGGATGCTAGTATAAATCCGAATATAGATGCACCTACTGCATTTATCATGCCTTTATCAGCTGCGCCAAAGCCCCATATTGATTTAAATATTATTATTACTATTAATGGGATTATAGGTGCTAAAAGAGCTATAGCTGGGACTTTATTATTTTTTTTTGTTAGATTAGCAGTATTAGGCAAAGCCCATGTAGATCTTTCTTTATTTGGTTTAACGTTTACAAATATAAATATTAAAGTTATTATTCCTGATATAATTAGAGCTGGTATATAAAATAAAGAAATTGTTCCACCACCAAATATTCCTATCTGAGTCCCATAGTTACCTGCATTAGCTGCTAATCCTGTTTGCATTCCTAAAAGTAATAACGAACCTGCTACTATTGGCTTTATTCCTACCGATGTCATTATAGGGAGTGCAATAGATCCAATCATTATTACGGCACCAAGACCATTCATTCCTAAGAATACAAATGCTATAGCGGTTGTTAAAGTTATTGCTATTGGTATAGGTTTATCTCCTGCTAACTCAGCAGCTTTTTTTATTATTGAGTCTGAAATTCCAGTTTTCATAATTACTCTTGCAAACATAGAACCAAATATAACAACAACTATAGAACTAGTAAGCTTCACTGATCCAGCCATAATGACATCATTTATAATATCCTTAAATGGTATTCCTACAATCACTGCTATTGTTATCCCCATTAACGGTAATGCTAAAATTGTAGGTAACTTTCTACTGATCATAAGCCCTGCGAAAATAAAAAATACTAATAAAATTAGAATACCTTCAAATGACATTTTCTCACCCCTATATAATTACTGATACAAATTTTTTAGTAATATCCTTTGGTCTTGTTATAGCTGTACCTACAACTGCTGCAAAAGCTCCTAAGTTCATAAGTTCTTTTAGTTCTTTAGGTGACCATATCCCTCCTTCTGCAATAACTGGTATAGTTAATTTTTTTGATAATGATGATAAAAGTTTATAATTTGGTAATTTTACATCTTTTGTATATTCAGTATAACTACTTAAAGTTGTACTAACAATATCAAACCCTAAATTTTCTGCATGTATTCCTTCTTCATAATTTGATATATCTGCCATAAGAATTATATTAGGATATTGATTCTTTATTTCATTGAAAAAATCATCTAAACTCTTATTTCCTGGTCTTAATCTATTGGTAGCGTCCAAAGCTATAATGTCAGCACCTGCTTCAATTATCTCAGTTACCTCTTTCATTGTTGGTGTTATGTAAATATCACTATCTTGATAATTCTTTTTAACTAATCCTATTACAGGTATATCTACTACTTTCTTTATAGCTACTATATCTTCATAACTATTAGCTCTTATTCCTACTGCACCCCCTTCTTTTGCTGCTCTAGCCATTCTAGCCATTATAAAAGAACTGTGTAATGGTTCATTTTCTAAAGCTTGGCAAGATACAATTAATCCATTTTTAATTTTTGATAAAACATCTAATTTTTTCATAAAAACTCCCCCTTTTTTCTGAATGTTTTTTTCATTTATTTTTATTTTTTGTTTTTTTTCTTCATTTTATCATACTTGTATAATTGTTTCAATATTCTGAAAATTAAATATTTACTTTTTTATATTAGTCTGAATTTGTGTCTCATTTAATTAATAATTAAAATGTTTATACAGCTGAAAAAGCTAAATTTCAAACAGGAGCGCTTTATACTAGAATAGCGCAAATTTTTTATTATATATTTTATATAATAAAAAATAATATAGATAAAATTAATTTAAAAAAGCAATCAACATAAAAAATAAATATTATTAAACATTTTAAAAATCGTTTTTTTACAGAAACTGTTTTAATTTTTTATAGAAAAAAACTCATAATATTTTATAATATCTAAATAAAATATATTTAACAGTTTTATTATTTTTCATTGTGAGATTGTATTGAGATTTTTGGAAAGTTATTTTATTAATTCTTTTTTGGAATAAGACATAGTATGAATAAAATAATTTTGTGTTATATTCAATTGCATCATTTAGCTTTTTACATAGATTATTTTACAATTTCATATGGTTGATAGTAGCAATTTCTTTTACATTTAATCCATTTCTATAAAGGTGTAGCGTCAACATTTCCGACAAAACTCAAGTTAAGATAAAGATTTGATATAAATTAATATTTTTAATAATGATAAGCCCTAAATATTAAAAAAGTTAGTGTCAAAAATGTATTTTCAGTTTATTTTTACACTTTGATTTTGAAAATAGTTTTGGAACTTAAAAATATTTATAAATCAACTATATTTTAAAGTTTTTCAATAAGGCTAAAAAAGTTCGTTTATGATGCTATTAATCAATAAAAGTAAATTAAATTTATTACATTATAAATTAATGGTTTAATGTGGGTTTTGATGGCGCTAACCCATTTAGATAACATAAATTTGGATTTGATAGTATTAAAAAATGCTAATGGATATATTGATAAAATTAAATCAGTATATGAATATTCTAAAACACAGAATATCAATAATTTTCTTGGTTTTATATTAAAAGTTGTGAAAGATAATGAATTCATTGAGACTAAAAAAGTAAGAAAAATAATTAAGCTAATTTTACACAAAGAAATTATGATTATAGAAATTTAGAAAATCAATTACTAGGATATAATTAATATAAAAATTTTACTAAATTATTGTTCATTTTTAAAAATTTTTGATATATTATTAAATAGAATTTCTAATATAAAAAATTTAAATCAAAAAGGAGAATGTCAATAATTTTGTGTAAACTATCTAAAAAACATATTAAAATTTGTTGAGGTTTAGATATTGATTTGTTTAAACCTTAATTTTCTTTTTATGTAATTATATTGAATATAAATTATACAAAAATTAAAGCTATTATATTAAATTCTTAATATAAATGGTCGTCAAGACGTTCGTCGAAATAAATTGAAAGTTGTGCTAAG
>OAVR01000295.1_pt1 | contig 15724 bp, 11 predicted proteins | sample 1476451 | NCBI WGS metagenome assembly OAVR01 (sample SAMEA2580105, study PRJEB22360) | human gut metagenome | biome: human gut; feature: human-associated habitat; material: faeces | place: Denmark | collected 2008/2010 | reverse complement strand
CCAAAGCAAGCCAGCGGATCCGTCTCGGCAGGTTCCGCGCTATCCTTTGATAGCGTACATACAAGTGCTCGATGGGCATGTCTCTCAGATGCAGGCTAGGAGCGCTCTGTGCTTCGCCCCGTCGCTTGTGATTAATCACCATTACATTTCCAGTCATTCGGTATTCGAGTTCAGGTGTACGGCCTCGTTAAACCGCAAAATAGATATCCAGAATACTTTCTGGTGTTCTGAGTGGTGGAAGCACCCGGAAGCATTATGTCGCCTGACCCTAATGTAGCAGACATGGGATGAATCACACGGCGACTACAGGAGCCTTACACAATGGTGGCGTGAGCAGATGGATTACCACATACCGATACTTATGTCTGCAACCGGCCCGTTCCGCTACTGCAAAGATGGATTCCACGATTCTGCCAGTTATAGGCGGGATACATTCTGGTGCGGCCCCTCCCCTGCTTCTTATGCTCGCGGGCTATTCTTCGTCGTCATCAACGGCGGGCAGGCCCAGCAGGGCGGTTCCCGCCTCGGTGAGGGACCAGCGCATCGTGCGGCCAGCCTTCACACCCTCAACAAACCCAAGCCCCTGCAGCAGTTTGAGCCTATCGCGCAGAGTCGGCGCCGTAACCCCCAGCGCCTCCTGCAACTCGCTCGAAGTGGGGGCAACCGGCGCACGGAAAATCTGCACCTGCCCCAGCAGGTACAGCAGCCGCAGAACATCATCAAGCTTCTTCGAAGTCAGCCCGGGGGTGCCACCCGTCCAGGTGCGGCTGCCCTCCAGCTCAGCGATACGCTTGCCAAGGGCACGCCACGCACGGTCACGTGATTCCAACTCGTCTACCAGGTGCTCCTGCGCTTGCTCGATCAGCCCCAGAAAAACATGCAGAAAACCGGTCACCTCACCGTAGTTGAGGGGTTCTTCCGCCGCGCTAAACGCCTTGTAGTAGCGGCTCTTCTGAATGTTGAGCGTGCTCGGCAGGGTGAGGGTCGTCAGCCGGGTGAGTGTCTGCCCCAGGTGGGACACCAGCAGGTACCTGCCCAGGCGGCCGTTGCCGTCGTAGAAAGGGTGCGTGTATTCCACCATGAAATGCGCGGCGATCGCGGAGAATAGCGCCGGCACGTTCGGGTCGAGGGCATGGTCAAGCGCCGCCTGAACGTTGGCGGTGATGGTTACTTCGCTGTCGGGGGCGCGGTGAATTTCTCGGGTGTTGTCGTGGATAACCACGGGTTTGGTGCGGAATAGAGCCCCGTCTGGGCGGTCTTCTTCGGCGAGGTGCCCTTCGAGTAGCGTGTCGTAGAGGCTACGCACCTGCTCAACCGTGGAGGGTGGGCGGCCTGCCCCCAGGTCTTTGAGGAGGTTCACGAATTCGACGGCGCGTTTGGCGCGGGGGTCCTCGCTGTCGCCGGAGGTGAGTGCCTCAGAGATGAGCTGGCGTGTGGTGTGCACACCTTCGATACGGTCGGACGCCACGATGCTGCGTACTGCCAGGTCGAGTAGGTAGCTTTGCATGGCGATGCTGGGCAGTTGGGAGCTCAGCTGTTCGATGTGCCGTTCACGGCGCATGATGCGTTCGAAGGATGCGAGCGCGGTGCGGTCTGCCAGGTAGAACAGGGGGTGCTCCCCTACCGTGAATTCGTTGAGGAGGTAGGTGGAGTGGCCGTTGCGGCGTGCCTGCAGTTCGGTTTGTGCGGCGGCTTTGCCGCGTTCGTGGAAGATGCTTTTGAGGGTGCGGTACCTTGTGCCGGTGGTGTTCACGTGTACCCTCCTTGATGGTGTAAAAAATCGCGGTTTTTTTCATTATCCTCCTGATTTTCAGGAAATAGTGAAAAAATCCGCGATTTCTTTCATAATCCAGGTCATATATAGGCGGTTAGGGTGCAGGGAAGGCTCCCGACTCAGACCCCTGCAGGGGCGCATCCTAGCGGGAAGCCGCGCCAACCGCTCTACTTATTCTGTTCCTTCAGTCGTTCCTTCACAAAGCTGTTAAAGCCCTGCGGCTCAAGGATATGAGACGCCTTCCACTTATCAGGGCGCTCCGCGGTACGGTGCAAACGCACATAGTAGGCGGGGCTGATGCTTCCTTCGACCTTCACGCAAACCGTGAGCCAGTAGGGGTTGTCACCGCCAGGAACTTTCAGGGTCGGGTCATCAACCAGTTCAGCACTAGTGACGGTTCCCTTGAAAATATCAATACGAGAGTTAGGTCCATACTGGTTTTGCAGTTTGGGATCAATCATGGGGTAAAGCTCTTCTGACCATTCCTTGTACGGCTTGCCGCTGGTGTATGCGGTGACAATTGCTTTCGCGGCTTCAAGCGCGCGACCGCGGTCTTCGTCAGTGATGCTGTTGAGGGTGGGAACGCTGGAGGGCTGCTGGGGTCCACCACCGGTTCCCGCCAGGGGTGAGGGGTCAAGGCTCACGGTCGGGGTCGGGGTTGCTGCCGCAGTGGTGGATGCCGCGGTGGTGCTTGCTTCTGCGCTCGGGGAGGCGGTCACCTCGGTGACGGTGGGGGTGCGGCCTGCGGTGGTGGTTGCGGGTGCAGGAGTAGTAGAGGTGGGGGTGGGGGTGCTGGCGGCGGTTCCGCCGGTGATGAGGGTTCCGCCCGGTGCGGAGCTATCGGTGCTAGCGGAGCAGCCGGTGGCGAGCAGAGCAAGGACAGCGGCGGCTGCAGTGATTTTGCGGGTCATGGAGATGGGCTTTCTCTGATGAACGGTTCTATGTATCGGTGTGATGTGTCTAGGCGGGGCAGTGTAGCGTTGCGACCGCCTGCGGTTGGTGTCTGCGTCGGGCGTTGACGCACAGTGGGTGCATGGTTCGGCACCGGATTATCGGTAGAAATTCGGTGTTTTTCGTGCAGTCCAGCTCATATCATGGTAGCTCAGGGCGAGCGCCTGCAGGATATCTGTAGGCATGATAGGGTATCTTTTGACACCGATAAATATGTGCCGTCGTGTTTTTGCGTCTTGCAGTCCTCGATGTTGTGTTCTGGCTCAGATGCTTTTCCTGCGGCACCGCATAGTTTCTCATCACTCATTCAATCTCTGCCCTCCTGCTGGGGGTGGGTTTGTCGCGCCCCGAAATTGTGGGGTCTACGTATTTTGGAGATTGTTATGGAGAACAAGAGCGGAGTAACTATCCCCCGCTGGGCTTTCGGACTGGCAGCAGCCGTCGTCACCCTCCTCGTCGTACTGGTCATCGTGCTCATTCCGCGCGGCGGCGATAATTCCAACACCTCCGCCGCGGGCGGTTCGAACGGTGCGACTCAGTCGAAGGCCACCTCAACGGTAGCGGCAGGCACCTGCGGCGCTGGCGCCTCAGACGACCAGGCAGTACTGGATGCAGCCCCCAAGGACACCACATGGGTAACCACCGATGGGGGTTGGATGGGTCCGGTATCGAAGACCGCAGGTCCGGTAGCAAACTCACCGATTCGTAACTGCTTTGAGCACTCGGCTGAAGGCGGATTGTATGCCGCAACCTGGGCTTATATCCAGATAATTGAGGCCCCGAAGGAGTATATGCCGACGATTGTTGGCCCCGGCGCCGATGCGCTCCGCGAACTCCGTAAAAAGGACACTACGACCGCTCCGGTTCTCCACATTTCCGGTTACCGTTACATCTCCTACACCCCGGAGCGTGCAACGGTGCGACTACTAATCAAGACCCCGTCGGCTACGTACTGGTCTGCTGATATTGTGATGGAGTGGCACGATGGTGACTGGCACTATTGGGCTCCTACTACTCCTACTGAAGCTGGCAAGGCTGACCCGGACGAGTTCATTACCTGGGGATCCTAAAACCTAACAGCCTGTATGGGCAATAAAACGCGGTGGGGCACGACCTTTCAACAGGTCGCGCCCCACCGCGTTTATACGTTTAGAGCACCTCGGGGTGGACCGCCACCTCCACGGCGGCAGGCAGCACGCGCGCACTAATGCGGTACGCCGACGGCGCCGGGTCGCCATCCACCTCAACCGGCTGCGCACCATCCGGGAACTCCAGCACCACCTCGGACCCCACCAGGTGGCGAATCACCGGTAGCTCAATGCGCGGCGAACCCAGAATCGTACGGCGCATCACCTTCGCCATCAGCAGGCCCCACTCCACCAGGTCACGCGGGGACGCCACAATCACCTCAAGCTTGCCGTCGTGCACATCCGTCATATCCGCCAGGCGAATACCGCCCTGCAGGCGACCGCAATTCGCAACCAGCACCGACCGCATCGGCAGAGTACGGAACGGCGCACCATCCACGCTGATGCGCACCGGATGCGACCTGCCCAGCATATGCTTCATGCCGGATTGCACGTATGCACCCCAGCCGAACTTCGCCTTAATCTCCTCGTTCGTGTCGTTCATGACCAGCGCATCAAAGCCAGCACCACTCATTACAAAGAACGTGTGTTCGGTTTCTTCGCCGGGGGCGCTCGTCGTCGTCATCTCAATCGCATCAACGGCCTGACCTGCACCGTTGAGCGCAATATCAATACACGCCGCCACGTCACTGACCGGAATATACAGGTTACGCGCCAGCAGGTTACCGGTGCCCATCGGCAGAATACCCAGGCGCGGCTTGCGCCCCTCGTGATGCGCCAGCGCCGCCGCCACGGCACGCACCGTACCGTCACCACCTGCGGCAATCAGCAGGTCAACGCCCTCGGCAATCAGCTCGCGGGCGGCCTCTGAGCCGGGCTCGTCCACGCGGGTGGTGCGCACCAGCGCCTGCGGGTGGCCGTTCGCCGCGAGGATACGTTCCAGAATCTCGACGGTGGCCGCGGCACCCGGCTTGCTCGGGTTGTACACCAGGCCCACGCGACGGCTGGGGCCGGCAGGCAGGGTCGGCAGAACGCCGAAGGGCGCACCCAGCTCGATAGCGCGTCGGCGCGCCTTCTTGCGGGCACCAGTGGCGGAGGCGGTCAGCGCCGCCGCCGCAGAAACACCAAGGAGTTTACGGTAAAGAGGCATAGTTCTTAGACTACCAGGATACGCGAAAACCCGCCCACCGTTTACGCGGTGAGCGGGTTTTCGACCGAGTTTGAGATTATTCAGCGGCTACAACCGGGATAACCTCGGCGCCACCCATGTACGGGCGAAGAGCCTCAGGAATCACAACAGAACCATCAGCCTGCTGGTGAGTCTCCAGGATGGCAACCACCCAGCGAGTCGTCGCCAGGGTGCCGTTCAGGGTCGCTACGGAGCGGGTGCGGCCCTTACGCACGTTGCCTGCCTCGTCCACGGTGTCCGGGGTGCGCTCGCGGATGTTCAGGCGGCGCGCCTGGTAGGTGGTGCAGTTCGAGGTGGAGGTCAGCTCACGGTAGGTGCCCTGGGTGGGAACCCACGCCTCGCAGTCGAACTTGCGGGCTGCGGAGGTGCCCAGGTCGCCTGCGGCGGTGTCAATCACGCGGTATGCGAGGCCGCAGCGCTGCAGCATTTCCTCTTCGAGGGACAGCAGCTTCTCGTGCATCTCTTCTGCCTGCTCGACGGGGCAGTAGACGAACATTTCAGCCTTGTTGAACTGGTGCACGCGAATGATGCCGCGGGTGTCCTTACCTGCGGAGCCTGCCTCGCGGCGGTAGCAGGAGGACCAGCCCAGGTACTTCTTCGCACCCTTCTCAAAGTCGAGAATTTCGTCGGTGTGGTAGCCGGCGAGCGCCACCTCGGAGGTGCCAACCAGGTACAGGTCGTCGCGTTCGAGGCGGTAGATTTCGTCGTCGTGCTTGACGTTGAAGCCGGTGCCGTTCATGATTTCGGGGCGTACCAGGGTGGGGGTGGTCATCATGGTGAAGCCGTGCTCGGTTGCGAGGTCGAGCGCCATCCACATGAGTGCCTGTTCGAGGCGTGCTACCTGGCCCTTGAGGAAGTAGAAGCGTGCGCCGGAGACCTTCGCGCCGCGTGCCATGTCGATGCCGTCGACGAGTTCGCCGATTTCGAGGTGGTCGCGCGGTTCGAAGCCTTCGGTGGTGAAGTCGCGGGGGGTGCCGACTTCCTTGACGACTACGTAGTCGTCTTCGCCGCCGACGGGTACGCCGTCGATGATGAGGTTTTCGATGCTGCTGATCAGTTCCTCGTATTCGGCGGTTTTCGCTTCGGAGGCTGCCTTTGCTTCGTTGACGCGGGCGGCCAGTTCCTTGGCCTGTGCGACGAGTGCGGGCTTTTCTTCCTTGGGTGCCTTGGCGACCTTCTTGCCGAAGGCGTTCTGTTCGGCGCGCAGGTTCTCGTATTCGCCGATGAGTGCGCGGCGTGCGGTGTCGGCTTCGAGGATGCGGTCGACGTGGGTTTCGTCCTTGCCGCGTGCTCGCTGGGAGGCGCGGAAGACGTCGGGGTTTTCGCGGAGGAGGTTAATATCAATCACTGTTTTATCCTACCTAATCTTGCGGTGGGTTGTGGGCGGGGTTTGCGCTGGTGGGGCGCGGGTAGGTGCGGGGGTGTCTAGCGGCGGCCGGCTGGTGGTGCTGCCGGTGATGTTGTAAGTGGTGCCGTTAGTGGCGCTGCAGCTGTGCGGGGCGACCATTGGGGAAGAGCGACTCGACCCATTCGTGTGCGGCGTCGAAGGAGCCGTCGGAGTGGATGCTGTCGACTTCGGTGTTTTCGTGGTCAGCGCGCGGGTAGGAGCCGAGGAATTTCAGCGTCGGGGAGACGCGGTGCAGGCCGCGCAGTGCATCGCGCATGCGTGCCTCGTAGATGTGGCCGTCGGCGTCGATGCTGAACGAGTAGGAGCCCATGCCCTCGCCGGTGGGGCGCGATTCGATGCGGGAGAGGTTCACGCCGCGCACCGAGAACTGTTCAAGCAGTTCGAGCAGGGCGCCGGCGCGGTTAGCGGGCAGCGGCACGGTCAGGGTGGTCTTGTCGGAGCCGGTCGGTTCGGGGATGTCGGCGGTGCGGGAGAGCAGCACGAAGCGGGTTACGGCGTTCTTGTTGTCGCCGATGTTGTCCTGGATGACGTGCAGTTCGGGGTGGTAGTTCAGCAGCGCCGGGGAGCAGATTGCCGCATCGTAGGTGCAGCCCTCTTCGAGCAGGCCGACAGCCGCAGCGGCGGTGGAGGAGCCGGGCAGGTAGGCGGCGGTGGGCACGTTCTCCTGCGCCCAGCCGCGCACCTGCGCCCAGGCGTGCGAATGGGTGGAGATGGTCTTGACGTCCTCGATGCTGAGGAGCTTCGCGGCGACCAGCACGAAGCGGATCGGCACGAGCACCTCGCGGATGATGCGTACACCCTCGCTGGCTGCGATAGCGTCCAGGGTGGCGCTCACGCCGCCCTCCACGGAGTTTTCGATGGGCACCATGGCGGCGTCCGCCTCGCCCGCGTTCAGGCGTGCGAGCGCGTCGGGCACGCTGGTGGCGGGGATGCGTTCGGCGTCGGATGCGCCGGGGACGCTCAGCAGGGCGGATTCGGTGAAGGTGCCGGAGGGGCCAAGGTAGGTGTATCGCATGCCACTATAGTAGCGTCTGCTGTGGAGGGGGCGCCGAATTTGGCGATAGGTTAGTGACTTTGGCGGTAGTTAAAAGCCCCCACCAAAGTCACTAACCTATGGTCGAAAAACTTAAGTCATTACTGAAAACCGCTACCTCACGAACTGGCACACCCGCGCGGTGTCCCAGTACTGGGCGGGCACGCCTCCACCCATGAGCTCACGGGCGATAGCGGCAGCCTGCACGGAACCAGCCTCCGGCAGGGGCGCGTGCGAACCGGCAATAATGACATTGCCGCGGCGACGGCCCTTCAACATTGCCGAATCCGCCACAATACACACGTACTCGAACACCTCAAGCAGGGCGGACGCCTCCGCGCGGGCACCGGTCAGCGCCGGCCCGTCACCGCAGTTCAGGATGTACAGGCCACCGGGTGCCAGCGACTCGGCGACGGTGCGGGTGAACTCGACGGTGGTGAGCGCCTCGGGCGTGGTGTCCCCGGCGAATACGTCACGGATCAGCACGTCGCGGGATGCGGGCGCGAAGGTCGCGGTGACGGCACCTGCCTCGCCCACGCGAATCTTCACGCGCGGCGCCTTGGGGATGTCGAACCAGGCGCGCACATACTCGGCGAGCTTGGCATCCAACTCAACAACCGTGTTGCGGCTGGTCGGGTACAGGTCAGCGAAATAGCGCGCCATCGAGCACGCGCCGCCGCCCAGGTGGGTGATGCGCAGCTTCGCGGCGTCCAGGTGCTCCTCCACGTGTGAGGAGACGACCGCGGCAATCCAGCGCATGTACTCAAAATCCAGCTGGCGGGGCTCACCCACAATCACGTGGGAAGACTGCACACCATTAATGAGCAGCAGCCAGCCGTCAGCGTGGTAGCCGTCAGGGACCAGCTCCGCCTCACCCGTAGAAATCGGGTACACTCCAGCGGCGGCACCCTGCACGGGGGTGTTCTCGGTATCGTCGATGCGGTTCTTCTGCTGCTTCTGCGCCTTTTGGCTTTTCTTCGGTGCCCTGCTCTTTTTCGCCATACCCACTAGCCTAACCGACAGCCCGCACGCCTCTAGCGTACGCACCCGCGACAAACCGCCTCCACAGGGGCTGGCTGAGTAGACTAGAACCCATGGGATTTGTATGTCAGGGCCGCTACGCGCTCGCACCAATTGAACCGACCGACGCCGAAAAATACGTCAACCTGCAGCTGGACTGCATGGAGCAAACCTACGACCCGATCTACTTCAACACGCTCGGGGAAAGCTTCACCGCCCGCCACCGCGCCGAACGCAACGAATACCTCGAAGACTTCCACCGCCACATCTCCTCCCCCACCGTGCGCGGCTTCTTCGCCTACGACGTACCCGGCTGGACCCCCGACGGCGGGCTCTCCTGCTCCATCGGCGCGCGGATTGACTGGGAGAAGCCGGTCGGCCTGGCGCTCTCGCTGTGCGAGCAGTCCTCCTGGGAACTCGAACGCGCCGACAGCCTTACCGAACTGCCCGCAGGCACCCGCAAACTCACGCACCTGTACACCCTCAACCACACGCACGGTACCGGCCTCGGCCGGGCACTCTACGAATCCGTGATTTACCCGGACGAGAACTCCTACCTGTGGGTCATGGCAGAAAACGAACGAGCACTCTCTTTTTACGAGCGCCTCGGATACCACAACGAAGGCGTGTACTTCCAAGCACGCGGCATCTGGGCGCCCGGCCACAGCGTACGGTACGCGCGCATCCTCAACCCCTAAACCGCACACCGCAACAGCCGCGCACCCGCCCCACATGACGCAGCGCACCGCACACCCTGTTAGGCACCACCCCCACAACGCCTTAAGATAGAAGATGACATATAAGCTCGACGCACCCGCGCACAGGAGCATATACACCCCTGCGCAACCGCGGGACCCAGCGCCGAACATCCGCATAGAAGGAAAGTAAAACTATGACCACCGGTCTTTACCTCTCCGCTATGTCCCAGAACTCGGGCAAGTCCCTCGTAGCCCTGGGCCTAGCAGACTCCCTCATCAAGCGCGCAGACCGCGTCGGCTTCTTCCGCCCCGTCTTCGACGGCGCAACCATCGCCGACGACCCCATGGCACGCCTCATCCGTGAACACTTCGGCCTGACCGAAGAGCAGGTCGGCGGCGCAGTCTCCATGACCGACGCACTCGCACTCATCGCAGAAGGCGACACCGAAGAAATCTCCGCACGTGCGGTCTCCGCCTACGAGAAGGTCGCTGCAAACAGCGACGTCGTAATCGTCGACGGCGTCTACCTGCCCGCCAACGCGCTCTCAGTCGAATTCGACCTGAACGTCCAGATTGCACGTGACCTTGGCCTGCCCGTCGTCGCAATCGTCGGCGCACAGGAAGAAACCCTCGAAGAAGCAGTCACCGCAGTCGACGTGGCACGCACCGAACTGCTCGCCTCCAAGGCAGACCTGCTCGCAATCATCGTCAGCCGTGCAGAACCCGAACTGCGCGACGAAATCGAGAACTCCGTCAAGCGCGGCGACGCAAACCTGCCCGTCTACGTACTGCCCGAAATCCCCGAACTGAACGCACCCACCGTCGGTGAAGTTGCCGAAGCTCTCAAGCTCGACACCGAAGGCATCAAGGCAGAAGACCTCAGCCGCGACATCCACGGCATCAAGGTCGCAGCAATGAACGTCTCCAACTTCCTCAACCAGTTCGTCGACGGCGACTTCGTCATCGTCCCCGGCGACCGTGCAGACATCGTCGCAGCAACCCTCGCATCCGCACTGGCACCGACCTTCCCCGCACCCTCCGGCGTGCTGCTCACCGGCGGCCTGGACGCGCTGCCCGGCAAGAACACCGCAGTCGGCTCCCTCATCGACAACGCGCCGTTCCCCGTGCTGTCCACCACCAAGGACACCTTCAAGTCTGCACGTGCAGTCTCCCGCGTCCGCGGCACCCTCGAAAGCGGCCACCAGCGCAAGCTCGCAGCGGCAATGGGCGGTTGGGACGAGCACGTCAACAAGGACGAACTGCTGGCACGCCTCGAAATTGAGCGCCCCGCATCCATGACCCCGCTGCGCTTCCTGCACAACCTCATCGAGACCGCACGCGCAAACCGCCGCTCCGTAGTCCTGCCCGAGGGTTACGACGTGCGAATCCTGCGTGCAGCCGAAATCATTGCACGCCGCGACTTCTGCGACCTGATCCTGCTCGGCAACCCCGCCAAGATCGCAGAGATCTGCCGGGCCGAAGGTATCGACCTGCCCAGCACCGTTCGTATCATCGACATCGAAAACAACGAGTACACCGAGGACTTCGCAGCAACCTACGCTGAGCTGCGTGCACACAAGGGCGTCACCATCGAGGCTGCTCGCGAGCGCATGACCGACCCCTCGTACTTCGGCACCATGCTCGTCTACAAGGGCATCGCCGACGGCATGGTTTCCGGTGCAGTGAACACCACCGCGAACACCATCCGCCCCTCGCTCGAGTTCATCAAGACCCGCCCCGGCACCAAGATCGTCTCCTCCGTCTTCCTGATGCTGATGGAAGACCGCGTTCTGGTCTACGGCGACTGCGCAGTGAACCCGAACCCCAACGCAGAGCAGCTCGCCGACATCGCGAAGGCATCCGCGGAGACTGCACGCCAGTTCGGCGTCACCCCCAAGGTTGCTATGCTGTCCTACTCGACCGGCACCTCCGGCGCTGGCGCAGACGTAGACGTTGTGCGTGAGGCAACCGAGCTCGTGCGCGCATCGAACCCCGACTTCGCGGTCGAGGGCCCGATCCAGTACGACGCTGCTTCGAACATGTCCATTGCGTCGACCAAGCTGCCCGGCAGCGAGGTCGCTGGTCAGGCTACCGTGTTCATCTTCCCCGACCTGAACACCGGTAACAACACCTACAAGGCTGTTCAGCAGTCTTCGGGTGCTGCCGCTGTGGGCCCGGTTCTGCAGGGTCTGCGTAAGCCCGTGAACGACCTGTCTCGCGGTACCACCGTTGAGGACATCATCAACACCGTTGCGATTACCGCAATTCAGGCGCAGAGCCTGTAAGCCGGTTTTTGACCGCTGAATGAGGCCGCCCCGGCCACTGCACCCCCGTGTGGGTGCGGTGGACGGGGCGGTTTCTTGTGCTGTTTTTATTGCGCCGATTCTATGCGCCGAGAAGCCACATGTGTTTCGAAAAGCAACATATTACGTGGCTTCTCGAAACACATGTGGCTTCTCAAGGAGGGGTTTTGGTGCAGCTCCCCCCCCCGGTTAGTCCTTGCGGGTGCGGTCAAGGCGCACATAGTTGATCACGCCAAGAACAGCCATACCCACGGCGACCAGCACCGGGTCGAGGGCGGGCGGGAAGAGCCAGGTGAGCCCCACCTCCACGGTGTAAGCGATGAGGCGGCAGACAAGGTAGGTGCACACCGCCACGAAGAGCGCGTAGGCGACGATGATGCCGACCGGGCGGGGCTCGTAGCCTTCTCGTCGGGCGCGTAGAGCGGCACCCAGGGCGTTACCCAGGTACAGGGCGAGGGCACCGACGACGACAGCCGCGGTGAGGGCACCGTCGAGGAGCGTACGCGGGATCAGCGGTGCGGTGCCTGCCTCAGTGAAGAGGTTGAGGGTGCGCACTGCCGTGTAGGCGTAGCAGAAGATGACTGCCGCGCGGATGGTGAGGGGTAGGTTAGTCCAGAAGGTTTTCATGCGGCCCCTTTCGAGGTGGAGGGCGGGCTTCTGTCTGGGTGTTACCCCAAGGATACCTAAGAACGCCGGCCTGTGATGCGAATCAATAGCGTTTGGGCTGGTGTGTTCTGCGTGCGGGGCGCTGTTTTTATTGCACCGAGAAGCCACATGTGTTTCGAAAAGCAACATGTTAGGTGGCTTCTCGAAACACATGTGGCTTTTCGAGGAAGATGCAGGGCAGAATTTTTGTAATTACAGGATTCCACCACCCCTACCCCGTGAGCCGATGACCACCCAAGCAGCAGCAAACCGCCCGGGCTGCTAGGCTGCTGCTATGACCACGACTGACGAAACTCTCCCCCTGGGGCTCTACGAACACCTCAAGAGCGCATCGCTCATGAGCCGCGCCATCCCCGAAGGCGCACAATGGCAGGAAGAAATCCTCAAAAAGGACGACTACAACATCCCCGAACTGCTCGCCCAGTTCTTCGCCACCCAGCTGGCCCTCGCCCTCGAAAGCCTCAAAACCCCCGCAGACCAGGTGGAACTCATCAACCGCATGATGGAGCTCCTACCGCAGGATGCCGAAGAGCAGAACGATTCGTTGCTGACCGATGACGACAGCAACGTAATTCAGATGCGCGAGCTCGCCCTCACTGACGCAAAAACTACGCGCCCCGATATTCCTCTGAGCGATGTTGCTCTAATGACGAATACTTCTAAAGACCTGAATCTCAATACTGAAATTCAGAAAGAATTAGAAAGTGCAGACCGCGTAGATTTGCTCTGCTCATTTCTTAAAATGTCCGGCGTTAATAGTTTGAGTGAGCAGCTTAAAGCTATTAAAAATCGCGGTATTCCTTTCCGCATTATTACCACCACCTATATGGGCGCGACCGACCGCAAGGCTATCGACCGCCTCGTTGAAGAGTACGGTGCCGAGGTGAAAATCAGCTACCAGGGTGACAGCACCCGCCTGCACGCGAAGGCCTGGCTGTTCCACCGCAATACCGGCATGTCCACCGGCTATGTGGGCAGCTCGAACCTGTCCAGTGCCGCACTCACCGACGGCCTGGAGTGGAATGTTCGCATCTCTAACCCGATTACACCCGGCCTGATCCGCCAGTTTGAAGGCCTGTTTGAAAGCTACTGGAAGAGCGGTGATTTCACCTCTTACACCGCCTCTGACCAGGAGAAGCAGGAGCTCGATACCGCCCTAGCCAAGGCCGATATTACCGGCCGTAAAAGCAAGGGCCTAGAGTACGATATCGACTCGTCCCTGCTGGATGTGCACCCGTTCCCGCATCAGGTGCGCATGCTTGAAGAAATGCAGAACGCTCGTTCTAAAGGTCGTCACCGCAACCTCGCCGTGGCCGCAACCGGCACCGGCAAAACCGTGTTCTCGGCTCTCGATTACAGGCGCCTCTGCGAGCAGTCCGGCAAAAAGCTGAAGCTGCTTTTTATTGCGCACCGAAAAGAAATCCTCGACCAAGCGCGCCGCACTTTCGGCGACGTCATGCTTAAAGGTAATTTCGGTGAGCTCCTGACCGGCGGTAAAAAGCCTGAATACAATGAGGCTGTTTTTGCGACCATTCAAACCTTGTCAGGTGCCGCCCTCGAAAATTACGCACCGGACTATTTCGACGTCATCATCATGGACGAATGCCACCACATTAAGGCCGCCAGCTGGGACAAAGTTTTCAACTATTTTGAGCCCCGCGAATTTATCGGCCTGACCGCAACACCCGAGCGAGAAGACGGGGTAAACATCGCCGAAAAGTACTTTGACGGCTACGTGGCAACCTCAATCCGCCTGTGGGACGCACTCGAAGACCACCTCCTCGTACCCTTCCAGTACTTCGGTATTGCCGACGGCACCGACCTGCGCCGCATCAACGTTCGAGGCGGCAAATATGACGAAAACGCCCTTGAGAGCCTGTACACCAAGGACGAGGCTGAACGCCGCCTGCGTATCATCGTGGAGGAGCTACGCGAGAAGGTTGACAACCCCCTGCGCATGAAGGCGCTCGGGTTCTGCGTGAGCGTGAAGCACGCCGAATACATGGCGCAGAAATTCAACGAGGTGGGTATTCCCGCCGACTTCTTGGTCGGTACAGATTCCGCCGAGCGCCGCGCCGAGGTCATGAAAAACCTTGCAGACGAAGCGCACGAGCTGACCACGATCTTCACCGTGGACCTGTTCAACGAGGGCGTCGACATTCCGAGCGTCGACACCCTCCTGATGCTACGCCCCACCCAGTCGCTCACCCTCTTCCTGCAGCAGCTGGGCCGCGGCCTGCGCCGTGCACCATTGAAGTCTGTTCTGACGGTCCTCGACTTCGTGGGACACCAGAGCAAGAACTTCATGATTCACAGCAAGTACCGCGCCTTTGCACGACAGGGTACCCTGACCGAGCAGGACATTGAGAGTCCTGAACTGCCGGCCGGCTGCCACTTCCACCTGGACGAGCTGACTCAGAAGCAGGTCATCAAGAAGATTCGCGAGTCCCTACGCATGAACCAGAGTGCCCTCATCGACACCGCAAAGAGCTACCTGGAAGATATGCGCCGAAACTCCACGGAACCCGATATTCGCCCCACCGTCATTGACTTCATCAACCGCTACGGATTGGGACTGCCGCAGATTTACGGCCGTAGCAGCAAGGTGACCCTGCCCGGTGTCACTAAGCCCGTCGCAACGACCTGGACCAGCCTCCAGGCCGCGAGTGAACTGTACCCCGACCTGGTAGTTCCCTTCCAGGACAATGTGGCTGTCGAGACGAATAAGCGCGTCAAGGCACTCACACACGTGCACGACACGTTCCGCATTAACGCATACCTGGAGCTACTGAACACCGACATCCTGGAACAGGACATGACCGAAGAACAGCGCCGCCACGCATGGATGCTCCTGTTCTCCATCTGGCCGAAGGCCAAGTGGGACGGTTCTACCAAGAAGTTCAGCCTCGACGAGGGCCTGGCAACTCTGCGCAAGAACCGCGGTATGCTGCAGGAGATGGAGAGCGTCTGGAACTTCAACGCCGGTACGGATACCACCTCCACCCTGCCGCTCTTTGAGGGTGAAGGCGTCCCCCTGCGCACTCACGCCCTCTACTCCCGCGAGGAACTATTCGCCGGACTGGGCGGCCAGGAGGAGAACTTCAAAGTACCCGGCGGCGTGGTCAACGGTGTTGTACCCTTCGACCCGACGAACACCACCGCGCTACTGGTGACGCTGGAGAAATCTGAGAAGCACTTCTCCCCGGCCACCATGTACAAGGACTACGCCATCAGCACTGACGAGTTCGCATGGGATTCACAGAGCGCGACAACCCCCGAAAGTCCGACGGGTCAGCTCTTCCAACACCACGAGGAGCGAGGCCGACGCATCGTGCTCTTCGCCCGCCAGCACAGGGAGAATAGGCTCGGCCCCGAACCCTACATGTGCCTGGGCACCGTGAAATACATTTCTCACGAGGGCTCCAAGCCGATGCATATTCGCTGGTCGTTGGACCGGCCGATGCCGGCGTCCATGTTCCAGATCGCGAAGATTGCCTCGTAGGCGCTGAATAACCGCAACAGGCGGCCCCGGATGCGCAAGTATTCGGGGCCGCCTGCTTTTTAGACCGAGGTTTTCGATAGGTTAGTGTCTTC
>OAVR01000292.1_pt1 | contig 15930 bp, 7 predicted proteins | sample 1476451 | NCBI WGS metagenome assembly OAVR01 (sample SAMEA2580105, study PRJEB22360) | human gut metagenome | biome: human gut; feature: human-associated habitat; material: faeces | place: Denmark | collected 2008/2010 | reverse complement strand
CCTGTCGCTCCGGGGGGGGCCCCGGCGGCGTGGCTGCCGTGGCCGCCGCAGTCGAGCGGGTTGTTATCCGGGTGGGGAGTGGAGGTTTCCTTCTTGCCGGAGTTGTAGTCGTCACCGACCAGGTCGTAACCGCCGAGGAACTTCTTCGGATCGTAGGTGCCCTCGGGAATCGTGTCGGATGCCTTCGCCTTCTCGAAGGCTTCCTGCGTGCCGGGGCCGCCCAAATCGGCGTGCGTGTAGTCGATACCGGTATCGAGCACGACAATCTTCACGCCCTTGCCGGTGTAGCCGGTGGAGGCGGGGTTCGCCGGGCTCTTCGCCCACACGGAGAGCGTGTCCGTATCAATGAGGGTGCCGCTGTTCTGCGGTGCCATATCCTCAATGATGCTGATGCGTTCCACATCGTCGCGGTTCGCGAGCGCACGAATCTGCTCGACGTTACCGTAGAGCGCCACGCCGCGCATCGTGTTGTGGGTGGTGTACAGGATCTGCGCGCCGGATTCCTTCGCCGCGGAGGCGCCCTGCTGCTGCACGCTGGCGCGGATTGCCTGCACCTGTGCCTGCGCGTTGACGGGTGCCTGCGCGCGGGAGCGGACCGCGTCCGGCTGGGTCTGGGCGTACGCGCCCTGACCCTTGAACCGGACGAACACGGCGCGTTCGCCGGTGGCGCCGTCCAGGCTGGGGGAGAGAACTTCGTTGTTGTTCTCGCCGGTGCCGGTGTTCTGGTGGGGTGCGTCCCGGTCTGCGCCGCGTACTACGCCCGGTGCCGCGTAGGCGGCGGTACCGAACGGCAGGGCGGTCAGCCCGAGGGTGAGCCCCAGGGTGAGTGCGCCGCAGCTGCGTGCCAGTTGCTTGAGGCGGCCCGGCTGTGTGTGCCGGGCGGCTCGCGCGGGGGTAGCTTCAGGGAAGGTTGCCACTGAATGCTCCTTTTTAGTGATGGTGCGTTTCTTAGCGGTTTCTGCACCGAGGTTCTGCGCCGAGAGTTCTACTCGGAGAGCTGTACGGCAAGGGTTCTGCACCGAGAGTGCTTCGGTGCGTCTGCACTGTGTTTCCAGTGCGCCTCCAGTGTGTCCATGCGGCGTGAACGTCAAGGTTCATGCCGATGGTGAAGAAACCTTCACTTATTGTCTCAACGATTCTTTATATAACCTAGTCAGACTCGTATTACGGAACATTACGCGTAAATAACAAAGCACCCGACCACAGAAAAAGGGAGCCGCACCACCGCAGATAAACTGCAGCGGTACGGCTCCCTCGGTAGAACCTATAGGTTCTTAGCTCCCGGAACCCTAAATTTCAGGGCTTTCCTTCAGCACACCCGTGCTGTAGCGGTACACGAACGCCGCCATAGCGTCGCGGTGCACCGGCTCCACGGGGCGGAACGAACCATCGGGCCAACCGGTGGTCACGCCCTGCTCAGCCAGCCACGAAATCTCGCGGTAGAACTGCTTGTCGGTCGGAACGTCCGTGAAACGAGCCTGCGCGGGGGCAGTGTACTCGGGCGAACCTGCGTAACGGTAGAAGAACGCAGCCATCGCGTCACGGTTCACCGACGCTTCCGGACGGTACGTACCATCGGGCCAGCCGGTGGTGATGCCCTGAGCCTTCATCCACTCAATCTCCTTGTAGTAGGGGTGGTTGAGCGGAACATCCGAGAAGCTCGGGGTGGACGGTGCGGTGTACTGCGGCGAGCCGCTCATACGGTAGAAGTACGCAGCCATGGTTGCGCGGTCCATATTGTTCAGCGGGCGGAAGGTGCCGTCCTGGTAGCCGCGGTCAATCTGGCGGGCAGCGATCCACGTGATTTCACGGTAGAACTGGTTATCCGCCGGAACGTCGGTGAAGCGTGCATCGTGGATGGTACGCGCCACCTTCACGATCTGCGCACGGTCGCCAGCGGCAACACCGTTAGCGGTCTTACGGCCGCTCAGGTCACCGGTCGCGTTGTGCATGTGCAGGAACAGAGCCTGACGCTCCTTGTTGTTGTTCTTGCGGTGAACGGTCAGCTGACCGCCGTCACGGTCCACGAACAGGCCGGGCACGCCCGACTCCTCACCGGTGAACCAAACACCGGGGTTGAAGGGGGAGTACTCGATAGCCGAGGTGGTGTCCACGTAGGGGTTGCCATCGTTGTGCCAGGTGTCGGTCTGCACCGTGTACTTGATGCTCTGAGCCTTCTCAGCGGTCAGGCCCAGGTCCTTCAGCGGCACACCCAGAATCATGGTGTTGGTGTCCATGATGTTGGTGTCGGTGTCGCCCCAGGCGTTGTTCAGCGGGTAGCGAGCCACCACGGTGGATGCGTTACCGGAGATGGACCAGACCTTCACCAGCGGATAGTCCAGACCCTTCTCGCGGGTCACCTCCAGAACGTAATCTGCGGCGGAGTCATTGTTCGTATCGATCTGCACCTGTACCTGACGGCCCCAGTGCATGCTGTCCCAGGTGCCCCAGGTCGAAATGCCGAAGAACAGAGAACCATCGTTCGGGTTCTTACCGGCTGCCTTCAACGCCGGAGCGTCCGAGGCAGCACCCACATACTGCAGGTCAACAGCCTGGTTCGACGGCAGCTTCAGCTGACCGGTCGGAATACGGTCACTGACCGCACCCAGCTCAAACGCACCCAGCAGCGAACGGTAACCGCCCTGGTTCAGGGTCGTACCGCGCAGAGTCACCGTGGACTCCTTATCGGAGACGCTCTTGTAATCAATGCGGGACGCATCCACACGCATCTTCGAGACGGGCTTCGGTGCCACGTGAATCGACTGGCGGATAGCCTCGCGGCCATTCTCCGAGAAAATCAGGCGACCAGAAGCGCTCGCAATGTACTGGCGCTTACCAGCAGCCAGAGTCTTACCGCTCGTCCAGTCCTGAGCAACCTGGTCGGCGCTCATCGCCGGGTCCATGGTCTTCTCCAGCTTGGACGGGTCAATACGCACGGTCACGGTTACGTTCTTACGCTCACCGGCACCCACGCTCACCTGCTGCGGGTAGGAGTACTCCACACCCGGGATGGTCGTGCTTGCCTCGTAGCTCAGAGTGTAGGTGTGAGCCTGCGAATCGGTGTTGTCCAGCACGATTTCACGCTGAACAGTCTGAATACCCGAATCGGGGGTGTACTCCAGCACACCAAACGCGGTCGAAACGCGCTCGGGGGTCTTCGCATCGTACGCGATAACCTTCGCGTCCACGGCTGCGCGAGCATTCACCATGCCCGTACCCACACGATCCACCGCGTACTGCGTACCCTGCTCATTCTTGATCGGGGTGGACGCGCCGTTCATCAGCGCAGCCTTAATCATCTGCGGGTTGTAATCCTGATGCGCCTGCATCACCAGAGCGGCAACACCGGCAACATGCGGGGTTGCCATGGAGGTACCGGTGAAGGAAACGCCCTTATTACCCATACCCACAGCGGCAGAGACAATCTCAGTACCCGGTGCCGCAAGGTCAGGCTTAATGAAGCCGTCAGAACCGTGCTGACCGCGAGCACTCGAGGAATTCAGATCAAAAGCGTGCGAGTGGGTGCTACGACCCGAAGCCTTGTAGTCCAGGTTCATCTCAACGGTCACCGGACCGGCAGCCAGGGCCTTCTCCAGGTCCTTCGTCGAAGAAGCAGTCAGACGCAGACCCGGAATGGTCGCATTACCACCAATGCCGATCGTGTAGCGCTCAGCCTTACCGGCCATCACCACGCCAAGACCGCCGGCAGCCTGAACGTTATCGAAACGCACCTTCGAACCGCACGGGAACGTCAAATCGTCCTGATCCCACTCGAAGTAAACCCACTTACCCTTCAAAGCCTTCGCCTCTTCAGCGGTGAAAGCCTCGCAAGCGTAACGGTTACGCTTCGGCGCGGCAACAACCTCGCCGCGCAGCTGATCAGCGGATGCCTTCGAATAATCGAAGTTCACCGAGTAATCACCCTGCAACCACTCCAAACCAGTCTTCGTGGTTGCGCGGACACGGTCAATCGGCTGAGTGGAGCCGTAGGCGTTCGCCACCGACAGCGCCGCAGCCGCATTCGCCGGGCTACCCGAATCGGAGTAGGTGTCACCCACACCGTTGTAGTTATTGGCGTTACCGGCAGCGGCCACAGTGAACACACCCTGGCGCGCCATCGTATTAATCATGTACGACTCAGGGTCGTCAGCCGGGGCGAACTCGCCACCGAGCGACAGGTTCACAATGTCGGCGCGGTCAGAGAAATCACCGTCACCATTCGGGTCCATCACGGTATCGAGCGCCTTCATCACAACACTCGAATTGCCGTAGCAACCGAACACACGAATCGCCAGGATCTGAGCCTCAGGAGCAGTACCGGGGCCAATGGACATGCCCTTCAGCTGCTCCTCCGTCAGGTTCTTGTAATCGCCACGGTAAGTCGTACCGTTCGCCGTCACACCATAACCGGCGGCAGTACCCGCCACGTGCGTGCCGTGACCGCCAGAACCGAAACCATCCGGGCGGCAATCCAGCGGGTTATTATCCGGCTGAGGAGTCGACTTATCAGCCACCGACGCATTGTAGTCATCACCGACCAAGTCAATGCCGCCAATGAACTTATTACGATCAATCAGACCCGAATCAGCAGTCGGAAGCTCCGTCATCGCCTTAGCCTTCAGGTACGAATCCACCGTACCGGGGCCACCAAAATCAGCGTGCGTATAGTCAACACCGGAGTCAACAATCGCAATCTTCACACCCTTACCCGTGTACCCCGTATTCTCACGAGTCCACGTGGCAAGAGTCTTCGTATCAATCTCGCTACCGGAGTTCATACGCTCCTTCGCGATAATCGGCGAAATACGCTCCACATCCGGGCGCTCCGCTAACGCACGAATTTGCGCAGCATCACCAGTAATCGCCGCACCACGCATCGCATTATGCGTGGTGTACATCAGCTTCGCGCCAGAAGCAGCCGCCACAGACTGAGCCTGCGACTGCACCTGAGCTGCAATAGCCTGCACCTGCGCCTGACGGTTCGCCGGCGCCTCCTTACGTGCCAGAACAGCCGCGGACTGGGTCTGCTCATACGCGCCCTTGCCCTTGAACTGCACATACACGGTGATTTGGCCTTCAGCCTTCTGCAGGCCCGGGCTGATACGCGAGGCAGCGTCACCGGATGCGCTCGCAGTGCTTCCTTCGACCTGCTGGGGGCTCTGAGCGTGAGCTGCAGAAAAAGTGGCGGGAACGCCGAGAGTAAGGGCAAGAGCCGCACTCAAACCGGTCGCACCGACAGCCTTCATTCTGCGGCGTGGCGCATGAGGCGTTGTCATGGAATCCTCCTTCGGATTTTCTATTTTTCGATGGTGCTGTGTGCTCTGTGGTTGTGTATCGGTGATACGCGGAGGCGGCCCCACCGGCAGACGACGAGTGAGTGCATCCGCCGGTGAAACCGCCACCAAAACTTGAGAGGTTCCGGGATTTTCAGGCCCCGGATCCTGCCGGTTCCGGGTGCCCCTCCCACCTCCATGTAGGGGTAGGAGGGGGCAGGAGGTGGGAGGGGATCCGAACTGTTCGCTACCGGTTAGCTACCGTCTAGCGGCCGGCCTGGTTAGCAACCTTCTCGGTGTAGCGGTAGATGAACGCCGCCATCGCGTCGCGGGCAATGGGGGTCACCGGGCGGTAGGTGCCGTCCGGCCAGCCGGTGCTGATGCCCTTCGAAGCCAGCCACGTGATTTCACGGTAGAACTGGTTATCGGTGGAAACATCGCTGAAGTGGCTGGTCGCGGGCAGATCCACGTGCGGGGAACCCGCTGCACGGTAGAAGAACGCAGCCATGGCGTCACGGTTCACCGGTGCGGAGGGGCGGAACGTGCCGTCCGAGTAGCCGGTGGTGATGCCCTGAGCCTTCATCCACTCAATCTCCTTGTAGAAGGGGTGCGTGGTGGGCACATCCTTGAAGCTCGGAGTGGAGGGGGCAGTGAACTGCGGGGAACCCTGCATGCGGTAGAAGAACGCCGCCATTGCGCCACGTTCCACGGACTCCAGCGGGCGGTAGGTGCCGTCCGGGTAGCCGGTGGTGATGCGACGCTGAGCCAACCAAGAGATCTCGGTGTAGAACTGGTCGCCGTTCTTCACATCGCTAAAGCGGGACGGAGTGATGTACTCGGTCTGCTGCTCCTTGATGTTCAGCACCTCGGCGCGGTTGCCCTTGGCGCCGTTGGTGCCGGAGAGGTCGCCGGTGCCGTTGTGCAGGTGCAGCAGCAGCGCCTTGGCGGGGGTACCGGATTCGCCGAGCGCGGGGATTGCGTCAGCGGAGCGGTGCGCCGTCAGGGTGGTGGTGGGGGCATCCGGGTGGAGGCCAGCCACGGCGGAGGAATCGCCGCTGAACCACAGCTTGGGGCTGAAGGGGCGGTACTTGATCCAGCCGGTTTCGCTGACGTTACCCCACTCGTACTGGGTGGTTGCGCTGACTCGGTACTGGATGTCCGGGTTGTTTGCACTGGTCAGGCCCAGATCCTTGAGGGGTGCACTCATGATGAGGGTGTTGGTGTCCATCATGTTGGTGTCCACATCACCCCAGGCGCCGTTGAGCGGGTAGTAGCCGAGCTCGACGAGGTTGCCGTTCTTGTAGCCGTAGAGGCGAACCAGCGGGTAGTCCAGGCCCTTAGCGCGGTCGGTGACCAGCTTGTAGTCGGCGCGGTTGTTGCCGTCGGTGTCGATTTCTACGGTGAAGGTGTTCTCGTAGGAGACAACATCCCAGTTCGCCCAGGTGGAGATACCGAAGCGCAGGGTGCCGTCATCAGCGTTGCCGCCGGCTGCCTTCAGTGCGGGCGCATCCGAGGAAGCACCGACGTACTGCAGGTTCGCCTTAACGTTGCTATTCAGCGACAGGGAGGTGGGAGCCACACGGTCCACGCTCGCACCGTACTCGAAAGCACCAAGCAGGGAGCGGTAGCCGCCCTGGTTGACCTCGGTGCCGCGCAGCGAGATCTGGGACTTGGTCCAGCCGGTGTCTGCCTTCTGAGCCTCGTCGCTGGAGGGCTTCTGGGTGAAGGTGACGGTGTCTTCGGCAGCGTGCATGGTGCTCACGGGTTTGGGTGCCACGTGAACGGGCAGGCGCAGTGCCTTGGTGCCGTCTTCGGTGAGGACGAGTCGGCCGGATGCGCTGGCAATGTACTGACGGTACTGTTCGGGAACGGTTTCGTTGCCGGTGTAGTAGTCAGTTGCGTTCTGGGTGGTGTCCATTGCTGCGTCGCGGGTCTTCTCCAGCTTGGATGGGTCGATGCGAACGGTGACTTCGAACTTCTTAGTTTCACCGGGTGCGAGGGTGACCGCGGAGGGGAAGGAGTATTCCACGCCGGGAATATTGGTGCTTTCAGCGTAGGACAGGGCGTAGGTGTGTGCCACGGAGTCGGTGTTCTCGACCGTCACCTCGCGGGTGAGGGTCTGAACGCCAGCATCCGGTGCGTACTCGAGCACACCGAAGCTCAGGGATACGGTACCGCTCTTGTCAGCGTTGTAGACGAGGGACTTCGACTGCACGGCAGCGAGGGTGTCGACTCGTCCGGCGCCCACACGGTCCACCGCGTATGCGGCACCGGATTCGGTGCGCACATCGTGGGTTGCGGTGTTCATGAGGGCGGACTTGACCTGTGCGGGGGTGTAGGTCGGGTGGCTCTGCATGACCAGGGCGGCGGAGCCGGTCACGTAGGGTGCCGCCATGGAGGTGCCGCTGAAGGTCACGGAGTTGTTACCGGTCGCCACCGCCGCGGAGGTGATGTACGAGCCGGGTGCCGCAATGTCGGGCTTGGTGTAGCCGTAGCTACCGTGGAAGCCGCGGGCACTCATGGGGTTCAGCTGATCCAGCTTATCGGTGTCCACGCGCAGGGAGGACTTCAGCTCGTTGCCGAGGCGCACGGTCAGGGGCTTACCTGCCGCTTCTGCTGCGGTGATCTGTGCACGCAGGTCCTTAGCGGCGGATGCTGCCAGGCGGAAGCCGGGCAGGGTATCGTTACCGGCAATACCCAGGCCGGGTTCTTCGTCGTTGCCTGCAAGCAGTACGCCCTTGGCGCCTGCCGCCTCCAGGTTGTCGAAGCGAACCTTGGAGCCGCAGGCGAGTTCACCGTCATCTTTAGCCCAGTCAATGAGCACCCACTTGCCCTTTACAGCTGCTGCTTCGTCGGCGCTGAGGGCGTTGCAGGCGTAGCGGTTGTTCTCGGAGATTGCGGTGAGTTCACCGGTAAATTCCTTGGTGCCCGCCTGTGCCCAGGGGTAGGAGACGCTGTAATCGCCGCGTACCTTGCGGGTGGTGCCGGTGGCGGGGTCGGTCAGCTCTGCCGCATCCACAGCACGGGTGGAGCCGTAGGCGTTAGCTACGGTGATTGCGCTGGCTGCGGTGGCGGGGTGACCGGAGTTGGAGTAGGTGTCGCCGCGCAGGCTGTAGTCGTTGGCGTTACCTGCGGAGATCACGGAGAGCACGCCGGCGCGGGTGAGCGCGTCAACGGCGTAGGCTTCGGGGTCGTCCTGCGGGGAGAATTCGCCACCGAGGGACATGTTGACCACGTTCACACGGTCGGAGAAGTCGCCGTCACCGTTGGGGTCGAGGGCACGGTCGAGCGCCTCGATAACGACGTTGGTGCTGCCGCTGCAACCGAAGACGCGGAAGGCGTAGATTTCAGCGTCGGGTGCAACACCGGGGCCAATCTTCATGGTCTTGAGCTGCTCTGCGGTGAGCTTGCTGTAGTCGCCGGTGAAGGTGGTGCCGTCGGAGTTCACGCCGTAGCCTGCCGCGGTACCCGCCACGTGGGTGCCGTGGCCGCCGGTGGTGCAGTCGAGCGGGTTGCCGTCGGGGGTTGCGGTGTTGGTGCCGTCGTAGGCGTCACCAACGAGGTCGTAGCCGCCAGCAACCTTGGTGCGGTTGATGAGCCCGGAGTCTGCGGAGGGCAGCTCGGTGAGCTTGGATGCCTTCTCGTAGTCTTCGAACTTGCCGCTACCGCCGAAGTCGGTGTGGGTGTAGTCGATGCCGGAGTCGATGACGGCGATCTTCACGCCCTTGCCGGTGTATCCGCCCGCGCCAGCGGGGTTGGTGGTGCCGGTCCAGGTGGCGAGGGAGCCTGCGTCAACGGCGGCGCCCGCGTTCTGGCGGTACTTGGGCAGGATGGGCGAGATCTTCTCTACGTCGGAGCGGTTGGCGAGTGCCTTGATGGACTCGGCGTCACCGCGCACTGCCACGCCGCGTACTGCGTTGTGGGTGGTGTAGAGGACCTGCGCGCCGGACTGGCTGCTGACCTGCTGTGCCTGGCTCTGCACCTGGGAGGCGATTGCCTGCACCTGCGAGCTGGTGTTGACGGGTGCCTGCACGCCGGCGCGTACGCCTGCGGGCTGGGTCTGTTCAAAGGCGCCCTTACCCTTGAAGCGGACGAAGGCGGTGACGGTGCCGCTGGCGTTCTTCATGCTTTCGCTGAGTACCTGCTTGACGGCGTCGGGGTCTTCCGCGGCGTGGGCGGTGGTGCCCAGGGCTGCGAGGGGGCTCAGTGCCATGCTGAGGGTGAGTAGCCCGCTGCCGATTCGGCGTCGATGCGACCGGCCGCGGGGGTTTGGGGAGGCGGTGTGTGTCACGGTGCTCCTTTGCTTGGCTCCCGGGGTGTTTCTGGGAGGCTTGTGGTGTTGTTCTGGTGGGTTCCAGCTGAACTTGAACACACTAGATGTGAACTAGGATACACCTCAAAATGGCTTGTGAAGCGTTTATTACTCCTAAATGCATCAAATTGTGGACATGTTCGACCCTTTTCTTTTTCACGTTTTTCATTTGCATTTGGGTTCAGGTTCTTTTCAGGTTCGGTTGTTACTGTAAAACCATCTATTGAACATCTATCAAAAATGATGGGATAGGGAGGGCTGAACCATGGTCAAGCGACGCGTTTCTGGTGACGATTCTGTTCTGCTGATGTCCCCCCAGGTTATGTACGGCCGCCCCGGTCCACGGTTGGAACGCATCCATAGAGGAGAGGTGCAGGGCATCCTCACCGAGCACAGCTCATCCGCCTGGCAGATTGGCGAGGTGGTAGGCTACGCCCCCATGGAGAAGCCACCCGAAACCCTGGATATGAAGAGCCTCTTCACCGACTGGAGCGGCTTCACCTGGTATGTCCTGGGGCCGTTGCTTCGGATGGTGTTCTGGTCATCTTTCTTTATCGCGCCGGTGAGCCCAATGTTCCTCTCCCAAGGTCCTTGGGGAATAAGTGAGGAAATAGGGACGGTGATCTTGATGGTCATCTTTATCCCCCCGCTACTACTCATTGTGGGTTTCGTCGGCATCCTCGCAGGACTCTGGTGGCTGTTCCTCTGCGTAGGAAAGTTTCTGAATGCTGTTGGGGATGCCATCGAATCGACGCGCCTGCTCGTTAGGCAGCACAAGATTCAGCAGGATTTTCAATTCCGGCTGGTGTACGAGTGCACCCCGCTTGACGGTGGTTCAGCTGAGGCATTGCTGCACCGCATCCTTGAATCGCACCAGGAGGAGGAATCATGACCGACGATAACAACCAGCCCATCGACGACCAACCCGTTTCCCCTCATCAGCGTGTTTTAAAGGTGGCACCGCAGGTGCATTACGGTCGCCCCAACCCGCAGCTGATGCGCATCCACGCCGATGATGTTCAGGGAACTCTCCCTCAGGGAGAATCGCCGGAGGAGCACGGCGGCGAGCTGGTCGGATACAGCCCCGTTCCGGTTCATAAACGCAAGCCGCACACTGGTAGACGCGTGGTGGAGGTGCTGGTGTACCTAGCGTTGGCTATCGCGGCGAATCCTTTCGTATATTTCTTGTTGCCTTCTTATACCCTGAGCGAAGAAACTCTAGGTTCTCTATATCTGGCGGGCATAGGGTTTTCGGTGCTGAGCATCGGTATTCTTCCGCTAACGCTGTTCTTTTTCTCTCTGTGGGCTCTCATCAATTTCTTAGGTGTGATGGTGCGGCTCATCTGGAGGCGTAAGGCCGGGGAGAAACTTACGTTCCGGCTGGTGTATGACTGCGCCCCGCCCTCTAAAACAAACCAGGAGCGCTACGCTTCGCGGCATCGTAGTGGCATTACTCAGCCGGTGACGAGTTTTGGCGGTTCGTCTGATTCATCTCAGAAGGGGGAGGCGAAGCTTCTGTTCTTTGCCGTTTCCGTACTGAATCCTTATATTGCGGCGGGGATTCTCTCCATTACGGGCCTGTTCGGGGCGGGGCCACTCGTCGCAGCTCTCTTTATGATGGTGAATCAGGTGAGCGCAGGGCTCATGGGGATTCCCGGCATCATCTGGTTTGTGGCGTGGATTCTGAGCATCGTGCGGCTTAACGAAGCGGCCGAGGCTTAAGCAGACTAGCCACTGGCTCAAAGAACAGCTACGGGATTGAGCCCCCGCGCACCGAACACACAATGTAGACAACACAACAGACACTAACAAGCAGACAAGCATTGGAGGAGGTTACCGTGGCGGAGCATAGCGAAGCACCGAAAAACCCTCAGAACCCAACCGAGAAGAGCGATAGCAGGTATCAGCCCCTGTGGGATATGGGGCAGCCCGCCCCCGATTATTCGGCTTTGCTTCTTCATGGAACGCCCGTTCCCCCGCCGACCGGGGAGATCCCCGAGCCGGTGAAGGAGGTCATGGCGATACAGAAGGCTCGTTCTGCATCCGCGCCTGCTGACCCTGTGGTTCCTGCAGCGTCTACTCTGCCGGTTTCTGCTCCTGCGCCGTCAGCGCAGGCTGCGTACTTTTTCCCTTCGGCGACGGGTCACCCGGTGCTGAATCGGCCGCTGTATGGCCGCCCGGGCCCCACGATGTGCCGAATGTCCCCCATGGGCACGGATGCTGCTGCATCTGCAAACCAGCAGGTGCCAAGTGTGTTTCCTACCTGGCAGGAGGGGAAAGTAGTCGGTACTCCGCGACCTATCGGGTATATCTCAGCAACCCCACTTGCGGGCAAGGTGCGTGTATCAGACTTATGGTGGAAAGCCTGGCCTGAGTTCATAGTGCTCTTCTTCGTGGGTGTGGTGTTTAATCCCCTGACTTATCTTCTGCTGGCTACCGTTACAGAGGACCCTCGCTTCGGCGGGTTTGTTTACTATTTCTTCCTGATGCTTTCTCTGGCGACATTTGGTCTTCCCCTGTTCTTGTGGGCTGGTGCGCTGATTTTTGCGCTACTCCGAGTGAGCCGAAAGTATCGGGCGCTGAAGTGGAAGGCCATGCCTCTCGGGTCGTTCTGGTTCTACCTGGTGTATGACCGCCTGCCTAGGGACTCCGAGGAAATGCAGGGAATCCTGGGTGCAGCGTCTTCGATGTCTTCGGTGGCGTCAGCCCCTCAGCCGCTGAGTGCCCCGAGCCCTACCTCAAGCTCTGATCCAAACTCAGCGGATGTATCGTAGTCGACTTCCCGTGAGCCCCTGGACTCTGGTAGCGCTGAACCCCCGGCAGTGTTAACACGTGTGTGTTGGCGCTTGTCGGGGGCTTTTTCTCAGCTTTTATCAGGCAGGTTTCAAGGGACTATCCAGCGCCTGCTGGTACGGTGGTGCCACTAGGAGTATGTCTGGTGAGCGAAGGAGACGACCATGACAGACCGACCCACTGAAAAGAAGGAAACTGCAAAGAAGGACGAGGCGTACCAGCCCCTCTGGGATACTGATCAGTCCGTCCCGGAATACATGGCGCTACTCATGGACCAGCAGCCGTCGACAGAAGACGACACGCTCCACCAAGAATTTGACGAAGACGAAGAGCTAGAGCGCCCCGACCAGCACCCGGACCCCGATTATGAATACGTCTACCCGGGTGCCCCCAAACGCTACGACTCCGCGCGGAAGGACTCAGAGGGCGAACCCGAAGACTCTCATGACACCGGCGACATCGAAGAGCCGGAAGACACCTCAGAAAACACCCCGGCATACGTCCCGGAAGATACTCACGAATCTCGCAAGGACGATGAGGCGAACCACCCGGTAGCGCTCGCCTCCGTAGAACAGGCTCAGCAAGAGCAGGCCCAGGCTATGCAAGCTCAGGCAACGCACGCCTACGACGAGTACGTTCGGCTGGAACAGCTCGGTCTGCAACCGGGCGCTATTCTGCCGGTCATTCCGGAGCCGTTCTTCGGCATCCCCGACTCGGAACTTATCGAAATGCGCCTGCTGGACCGCTCGCTTGAATCCTCCGCACCCATGCAGGCGTGCGCTACCCACCTGAACCCGGTCAAATATGAGGAGAACCCTGTATCGCGGGCAGCCAAGCAGCAGCCGGTGGGCTACGTACCCATCAATAATCCGTTGGCTGGCACCAACATTGAAGAGATCGAGAGTCAGCGCACCTTCTGGAAGACCGTGCTTATTGTCCTACTGATACTGAACCCGTTTGTGCTGGTTCCTTTGGTGAGCATGTTCGATAGTAGTGCCGGCATGTCGATGCTGTTCTTCTTCATCATTATCGGTCTGGGCTCATTTTTAGTGGTGCCGATCCTGTGGATTGTGGGTATTGTTCAGGCGGTGAAGCATAAGAACCGGCTGAGGGAACTCATCCAGAAAACAAAGACGACACATGCCGAGTTCTGGTACTACCTGGTGTACAACCGCCTGCCGGACGGCTACACGGGTGTCAACGGCTTCACGAAGGAAGAAGAGGACTCTTTCTCGGTGTACGAGTTTCTGAAAAAGCAGGAACGCGCAAAGTTACACGAGGCTGTAGTACCGCGCGAGGCCTCCGCACTACAGAAGCCCGCCGCGCATCCTGCGCTCGCTGATGAAGAGAAACAGGACTAACCTCGGCCAGCCCACACCGTATAACGACCTGCCCCTCCACGCACGTAACACCGCGTGGAGGGGCAGAGGCGTCTTTTTTTGTGTCATATTCGGGTTTCTTCGTCTGTTGTCCGGCGAGGGTTAATATTCCATTTACTTTGCCTTGATAGGGTGAAACCATCACGAGCGTTGCGACCAAGCAGAGCGAGGCGGGCACCCTCCAAGAACGGTGAGTTAGCCTGCCGCCGCGCCTCAATGATTAGCCGCGCCTCAACGATTAGCTGTATCCACTCATCGATAGATTAAGGAAAAGAACGATGTCCCAGAACCCGAACCCTGAACAGTACAACCAGTACTCCCAGCAGGCACCCTCCTACTCGCAGGCGCCGGGTCAGCAGCCCAACGGTTACGTAGTCTCCTCCAAGGACGACCAGAACATGGCGATGCTCGCGCACCTGGCTTCTGCAATTCTGTCTCTGCTGTCCTTCGCATCCGCAAGTATTCTCGCGCCGCTGGTCATGTGGTTCATCTACAAGGACAAGCCCGGTTACTCCTTCACTAAGGAAGCATCCCGCCGCGCGTTCAACTTCAACTTCTCCCTGTGGGTCATCAGCATGGCTTCCTGGCTGCTGATTATTCTGACCTTCGGCATCCTGGGCATCATCCTGTGGGTCGTCCCGATGGTTGTGGCTATCCTGATGGTTATCTTCCACAGCCTGGCTGCTATGGCCGCAAACCGCGGTGAGCAGTACACCTACCCGATGACCTTCATCGAGATCATCAAGTAGTCTTCATCAGCTCATACCGGTAGCGCCCCCGTCCGAATATCGGATGGGGGCGTCGCCGTGCCCCGTGAGGCTCACCGGCACCGGATCCGGAACGCCTACCGCCCCGTCACACGGGACTTAAAGGGACGGGCACGGTATCATTAGAAGAGGTATGCCTACCCGGATCATGAGGCGGTAGGTCGCCGCCGCGCCGTGAAATCCGGTGCGTATCTTCAAGGCTTTCAAGGAGCACAAAATGTCAGCTGTCGTGATTGTGGGCGCCCAGTGGGGCGATGAGGGTAAGGGCAAGGCTACCGACCTGCTCGGCCCCCGCGTAGACTACGTGGTCAAGCCCAACGGCGGTAACAACGCCGGTCACACCGTGGTGGTGAACGGCCAGAAGTTTGAGCTGAAGCTGCTGCCCGCCGGTATTCTGAGCGACAACGCCGTCCCCGTGATTGGTAACGGCGTGGTCGTTAACCCCGAGGCTCTTTTCGCAGAGATCGAAGGCCTCGAGGCCCGCGGCGCTGACACCTCCCGCCTGAAGATTTCTGCTAACGCGCACCTGGTGGCACCCTACCACCAGACCATGGATAAGGTGACCGAGCGCTTCCTCGGCAAGCGCGCCATCGGCACCACCGGCCGCGGTATCGGCCCCGCCTACATGGACAAGGTTGGCCGCCTCGGCATCCGTGTTCAGGACATCCTGGACGAGTCGATCCTGCGTCAGAAGGTTGAAGGCGCACTGCGCCAGAAGAACGAACTGCTGGTGAAGGTCTACAACCGCCGCCACGTTGAGGTTGAGGAAATCGTCGAGTACTTCATGTCTTACGCTGAGCGCCTGAAGCCCATGATCGTGGACACCACCCAGCTGCTGAACAAGGCGCTGGACGAGGGTAAGACCCTGCTGATGGAGGGCGGCCAGGCCACCTTCCTGGACGTGGACCACGGCACCTACCCGTTCGTGACCTCCTCGAACCCGACCGCCGGCGGCGCCTGCGTGGGTTCGGGTGTGGGCCCGACCCGCATCACCCGCGTAATCGGTATCCAGAAGGCGTACACCACCCGCGTGGGTGCCGGCCCCTTCCCGACCGAGCTGTTCGATGAGATGGGCGACTACCTGCGCACCACCGGCGGCGAGTTCGGTGTGAACACCGGCCGCCCGCGTCGTTGCGGCTGGTACGATTCCGTGCTGGCGCGTCAGGCTGTGCGCATCAACGGCTTCACCGACCTGTTCATCACCAAGCTGGACGTGCTGACCGGCCTGGAGAAGATTCCGGTCTGCGTGGCCTACGATGTGGACGGCGTGCGTCACGACGAGATGCCGATGACCCAGACCGATTTCCACCACGCCAAGCCGATTTTCGAGTACTTCGACGGCTGGACCGAAAACATTTCGGATGCGAAGAGCCTGGATGAGCTGCCCGAAAACGCCCGCAAGTACG